>ENA-UOOE01000103-UOOE01000103.1-fermentation-metagenome-genome-assembly--contig:-NODE-103-length-84224-cov-9.948568_pt1 | contig 84224 bp, 82 predicted proteins | sample MGYA00245776_ERZ724021 | MGnify/ENA primary metagenome ERZ724021 (study PRJEB28704, sample SAMN03018321) | fermentation metagenome | biome: anthropogenic terrestrial biome; feature: soil; material... | reverse complement strand
TCGCGGTGAAGTTCTGGAGCTGTGCGGAAAATATCCTCTTTACGCAGGGTTTTAATCAGATCTACTCCTTTACAAAATAGTAGGCTGGGATTTTTTCCCAGCCTTTTCTTTTTTGCAGAACTGTAACTTGAATAAAAATCTTTTCCAGTGTATTCTTTCTCTCAGAATTGAAGTCCGTGTTTTGAATATGGAGGAAATTGTAGTGCATTCAATGGTTCGTCGAGCGTTGTCTTTTTCGTTAGGGGCTCTCTATTTTTCCTATATTTTGGCCCCTATTTTTTTGATTTTAGTGGGGTCTTTGGGGGCGAAATGGTTTGGTACCCTGCTCCCAGAAGGATTTACGTGGTCATGGTATTTGGATCTTTTTTCTCAGCCCATGTACATGGATGCCTTGAAAAGAAGCCTTCTTGTAGCCTTTCTGACTGTTGTCGGCAATGCTTTTATCTCTCTTCCTGCTGTATATGCCGTTCATGTTCTTGACAGGCCAGTGTTGCGGTCTATCTTCAACTTTACAATTCTTTTGCCAGTAGCTATTCCTCCTGTCGTAATGGGACTCGGCATGATCCAGGCTTTTAACTGGCCTGGAATGGCTCTTATAGGTACATGGCAGCTTCTTGTTGCTGCCCATATGGTTTATACTCTCCCCTTTATGCTCCGTCCCCTCATGGCGAATATGGATCTCATAAACTGGAAAACACTGGAGGAAGCGGGATTTTCTCTTGGCGCTGGAACCATGGTTATGATGCGCCGTGTACTGGTTCCTAATCTTCTGCCAGGGCTTATTTCTGGGGCTCTTATGACATTTGCCATGTCTTTAGGGGAGTTTCAGCTCTCGGTAATGCTTACGGGCTCTCAGAGTCAGACCTATCCTGTTGTTTTATATCAGGCCTTTTACGTAAGTACGGGCTTTGCCTGTGCTGCTACTACAATATTAGCTGGACTCTCCCTTTTCTCTCTCTTTTGTGTGTTGGGGCTAGGAGCCCTTTTTGGTAAATCAGGTCACGAACAGACACTTCTCGGGAGTTGAGAAATATGAAAATAGTGAGTGTTATAGGCACATCAACTGCAGATGAAACCGTTTGGAATAATGCGTATCAAGTAGGACGGCTTCTTGCGAAAAACAGATGTGTTGTGGTGTGTGGTGGTCGCGGCGGAGTTATGGAAGCAGTGTGTCGTGGCGTCGCCGAGGGAAAAGGGATATCTATTGGTATCTTACCGGGAGAACGTTCGGAAGCTAATTTATGGGTGACGATCCCCCTTTCTACGTGCCTTGGAGAGGCGCGTAATACGGTTGTAGTTTCAGCTGGGGACGTTGTAATTTCTATTGGAGGAGCTTTTGGGACCCTCTCTGAAATAGGGTTTGCCCTAAAAATGGGGCGGCCGGTAATAGCTTTGGGGACGTGGCAGATTCAGGATGAAAAAGGCGAACCAGCGCCGCTAATTCATGCCGAAACTCCTGAAGAAGCAGTACAAGTGGCTCTTTCCATATTTGAAAATGAAAGGGACGAAAAAGAGTGAGTAGTGTAGATCTTCAACATGTAGTAAAACGATTCGGCCATTTTATTGCGGTAGATAATATTTCTTTAAAGGTAGAGAAGGCCGAATTTTTATCTCTTCTTGGCCCCTCAGGTTGTGGTAAGACTACAACGTTGCGCCTTATAGCGGGCTTTCTCCGTGCTGATGAGGGGAAAATCGTTATTGGGGGAGAGGATAAAACCCATACTGGGCCTCGAAATCGAAGAGTGGGCCTTGTCTTTCAGAACTACGCTCTTTTCCCCAATCTCAGCGTTTTTGAGAATGTAGCTTTTGGTCTCAGAGTTCAAAAAGTAAAAGAGAAAGAGATAGAACAGCGAGTTATGGAACTTTTGGAAATGGTAGGGCTTGCAGAGAAGCGTTGCGGGTACTCCAAAGAACTTTCTGGTGGACAGCAACAGCGAGTAGCTCTTGCTCGAGCTCTTGCCATTCGTCCCGATGTTTTGCTTCTTGATGAGCCTCTTTCTGCTCTTGACGCTAAGGTAAGAAATTCTCTTCGTTTTGAAATTAAAAAAATTCAAAGGGAGAGCATGATTACCACTATTTATGTGACTCATGACCAGGAAGAAGCTCTCTCTATTTCAGATAGAGTGGCAGTTATGAATCGGGGAAAAATAGAACAGGTGGGGACTGCCTGGGACATTTATTCTTCTCCTCGAACCCTTTTTGTGGCAGATTTTGTTGGTGTTAACAATATTATTACAGTTTCTACCTGTGGAGATGGGGTTGCCCATTGGCAAGACATTTCGCTAAAGCTAGCCTGTCTTGAGCGCCGCCCTGCTGGTACATATAAAATTATGGTTCGACCAGAACGTATGAGTTTGGGAACGGAACATGGCGGGTATAACGTACTCACCGGAGTTGTGGAAGGTCGGGTTTTTCTTGGTCCTCTCTCTCGCATTGCTGTAGCCATAGGGGGAGAACGGTTATTGGTGGATGCTTTGAATTCTCATGTGGTATCTATAGAACCTGGAGATCCTGTTCGCCTCGCATTTTCCCCGGAAGATGGGCACGTTTTAGAATAAAAAAGAGAATACGGAGGTTACGAAGGATGAAAAAAATTGCTACTTTAGTTCTCATAGCACTTGCTATCCTTGCATTTGCAGCCGGCTTCGCACTGGCTGCAGAGCAGGAACTTTATTCTGGCGAAAAAGAGTTGGCCGAATTGGCCAAACAAGAGAAAGGGCTTAGCAGCTACGATACAGGTCCTACTTGGGCGAACTGGCAGGGGTTATTCGATGGTTTTACAGCACGTTATGGCATTAAGCTTGTATATAATGACCTTGGGAGTGGAGCCACAGTTGTTCGTCTTGAAAAAGAGTTGAACAACCCTCAGGCCGATACTGCCTATTATTTTATGCCTTTTGGTGCTCTTGCCAAAGAGAGAGGTGTTACTCAGCCTTTTAAGCCTGTAAATTTCGATAAAATTCCAGATATTTTAAAAGATCCAGATGGACATTGGTTCTCCATTCATAAGGGAACTGTGGTTTTTGTAGTGAACAAGCGCCTAATTAAAGAATCTCCCACTTCTTGGGAGGCTCTTCTCGACCCGAAATATAAAAAATCAGTGGTATATCTAGACCCCAGAACAGCTGGAATTGGTTACGCTATTGTTATTGCCACGGCATACTCTCACGGTGGGTCCTTGGACAATCTAGAGCCAGGAATCGATTACCTTGCAGAACTTCAGAAGAACGGCAACGTTCGTATGATCGAAAAAACAACTCCTTTCGATAAGTTTATTAAAGGTGAAATCCCCGTGTGGATTACCTACGATTGGAATGGGTATCGGGCTAAATATATTGCCGGTCTTGGCGATGATGTAGATATTATTATTCCCGAAGAGGGGACTATAACGTCTCCCTATGCTGTCAGCATGGCGAAAGGAGCTCCGAATCCTAATAGTGCCAAACTGTGGTTGAACTATATCCTTTCCGATGAGGGGCAGCAGACCTTCGCAAAAGGTTTTGTTCGGCCCATTCGTGATGACGTAGAGCTTCCCGAAGAGGTTGCTGATAAGTTCCTTCCTGCCTCTGAATATGAAAAAGCTAAGAACGTAGACTGGGTTGCAGCTCAAAAAGTGCAGGAAAAAGCAGCACAGATGTGGGGCAACAAAGTCTTAGGAGAGAATTAGACGTTAATGGAATAAGGGGCGGCTTCCCTTTCCCGCCCCTTTTATTTGAAGGAGTGAACATCTGTGGAGAGACGTTACGTAGCATTTTTCTTTCTTGTCCCCCTTGTGCTTTTACTGGGGATTTTTCTCATATATCCATTGGCTCTGGTTTTTATCGAGAGCGTAAGTATAGATGGGCATATTTCCCTTGCTAATTACCTTATGCTCTTTACTAAAAATCTTTACCGGGAGTCTCTTGGTACAAGTCTTGCCCTCTCTTTCTCCACAGCCATTTTAGGGACAGTTATCGGCTTGCCCCTTTCCTACATCGTCTATAAAAGCCAAGGACGTTTCCGACAGTTTCTCATGGCCCTTACAGCTGTTCCCTTAACGTTTAGTGGCCTTGTGATAGGCTTTATGTTTATCATTTTGTTAGGTACAAGTGGTTTTATCACCATGATTTTCAGTCAGATATTCGGGTTTAACCCCTTGGAGTTTTCTGCTTTCCTCTTCACGTGGCGAGGTTTGGTAGTGGCCTATCTCTATTTCCTTATCCCTCGAATGATTCTTACTATGACAGCTGCCTGGAGCAATGCTGACTGGAGCCTTATTGAGGCGGCAATGAATCTGGGTGCTTCCCGAATGACTATTCTTTTTAAAGTGCTTCTCCCCATGTTAGGCCCTGCTATTTTTGCCGGATCCTCCCTTCTTTTTGCCGTAAGTATGGGAGCTTTTGGAACGGCCTTTGCTCTTACCGGTACAGGCGTTAAAATTCTTCCCCTCGTGATCTATACTCATATATCCGAGGTTTCTGTGGATATTGGGCGAGCTGACGCTCTGGCAGTGGTCCTTGCAGTCGTGACCACCGTGGTTATTACCCTTTACGAAAGGCTTTTTGCTTCTAAAGGGAGATAAGACAACAATCCCCCCCTCCTTCTATGATAAAATGTTGAGCACTACCGGAAGGAGGGAGTAGCATGGATTTTTTTATTACTGGAAGCGGTGGACAACTGGCATGTGCTTTCCAGCGCCTTTTCAAAGAAGAAGATCTTTCTTTTTCTGCATACTCCCGCCAAGAACTAGACATAACAGACATAGGGCGTCTCAGAAGGCGCATAGAAGAAGATAAGCCGAACTGTATTATCAACTGCGCGGCGTGGAACGACGTAGACGGTGCGGAACAAAATTGGCGGGGAGCGTATATGGTTAATGCCATGGGCTCCAAAAATGTAGCTATAGTTGCCGGGGAGCAGGGTATTCCCCTCATCTCTTTCAGTACAGACTATGTTTTTAATGGTAAAAGCGTACGCTCGTGGACTATTGCTGACGCACCTGATCCTCTTAATGTGTATGGGCGCAGTAAGCTTTTGGGAGAACAGTTTATTCGGGATCACACCTCTCGGTTTCTTATAGTAAGGGCGAGTTGGGTTTTTGGACCTGAAGGGAAAGAATCATCAAATTTCCTCAAAAAAGTGTTTCAATGGAGTCTGAATCAGCGGGAGCTTCGAATTGTCTCAGATCAGATATCGAGCCCTACATATGCTCCAGATCTGGCAGAGCGAGTATTGGAGCTCCTTTATCGTCGGGAATGGGGACTCTACCATCTTTCGTGTGCTGGCCGGTGTAGCCGTTTTGAATGGGCTTCTTTTGCTCTTAAAGAACTAGGATGGCAGGGAACCATAGAACCAGCACGAAGCGAAGATTTTCGGCCTTTAGCTCAGCGCCCAGCAATGAGCGCATTAGATTCTTTCCCCTTAGAGGAGTTGAGTATTCGTATGCCTCGTTGGGAAGATTCAACTCTTCGTTTTTTAAAATCTATTGGACAGAAGAATGGTGACATTAATGACATATAGTGGACATTTTGATGGAGCTTCCCGTGGAAATCCAGGTGAAGCAGGAGCAGGAGCCCTGCTTTATGACGGAGAAGGCAATATTATATGGCAAAAAACGACGTATCTTGGCTCCAAAACGAATAATGAAGCAGAATACGAGGGATTGCTCATGTTGCTTCGCGAAATAAGAGAGCGGAATATAGAGCAAATTGTTATTCGTGGAGACAGTCGACTTGTAATCTGCCAGATGAAAAAAGAGTGGAAAGTAGCCAGTCCCCATCTTAAAATACTTTGGGAAGAAGCCCAACGTTTGATCCGTGGCCGCTCCATTGCCTTTGAATGGGTTCCAAGGGAGGAAAACAGCGATGCAGATTGTCTGTCAAATCAGGCCATAGACAAACATTCTGCGGATAAGCCTTCCGTCAATGTTTTTGATCCTTCTCGCCTTGAAAAGGTGGCGCCTTCTATCTTTATTGCCCATGGGACGGAAGATTATGCTGTAGATGTAAAACATAAGGCATGTACCTGCCCGGGTTTTATGCACCAAAAGCGCTGTAAACATTTAGACGCAGCTCTCTCCTTCTTAAATGGTGCTAAGTCTTGAGACTCTATTGAGCTCTCGATAAAAACCTAGTATTAGGAGGCATTTGTTATGGCGTCGCAACTTGATAGAAGAACTTTCCGACTCTGCTGGCTCGTAACATATTTCAGTCAGACATTTGTCTCTATGTTCTTTCTCTATCCAGTGGCCATTCAACAGCAGGGATTCCCTTTTATCCTCACCGGGTGGCTCATGAGCATTTTCAGCGTCACATCTACGTTGGTTCGTCCTTTTAGTGGAATAATAACAGAGCGGATAGGCGTTCGGAAAAGTTTGCTCATAGCTTCTATTTTCCTTTTTGCTTCATCACTTCCGTTGTTGTGGGTTCAGTCTTTTTCCGGTCTCATGATCTTGCGGGCGTGTATGGGCTTCTTCTATGGAATAGTGATGGTAGCTATTACTACGTATCAGGCCCTGAGCATTCCGGCCGATCGCCGGGGGCGTTTGTACGCCTGGATCGCTATTGCGTATGTATTGCCTCTCGTAACAATTCTTCCAATAGCCGAATTCTTTCTCTCCCGTATGGGAACGAGCTTTTATCTTATTTTGGCCCCTCTTCTTGTCCTCGCTCTCATTTTTTCTACGAAGTACCTTCCGCGTCTCGCCGAACTGGAACATTCCGATGAAGATGACTCTCCTTTCCCCCATAACAGGAACCAGGCGCAACAATGGGGAAGTTGGAAAGAGATGTTTTCCGTTCCAGGTTTTTGGCCTCTTATGGCGACTCTTCTGACGTGGTCTCTCGTCAATTCCTCTACCTTACAATATATGCCCTCCCTTATTCATTCCAGAGGAATGATTGCCAGTGCTTTTATGATGACAAACGCAGTAGTTTCTCTCTTCTTGCGCTTCCTTGCCACGGGAATTATGGACCGCATAGACCGCACGTTGATAGGAAGCCTTTCCATTGCTCTTATGGGCGCTGTAGTGGTAGGTGCAAAAGTAGCTTTCAGTAACCAGGCTTTCTGCTTTTTAGGAGCTATTTACGGGATAGGCATGGGAATGGGTTTCCCTGTAATGCTTGCTTTAATGCCAGATATATTCCCTCGCCATCTTCAGCCGAAGGGAGTGGCGGCGGGGACTCTTCTTATGGAAGGGGGCTTCATTATAACTCCCTTCATTATGAGTTATGGAGGTTTTCTATGGGGGCTGGAGAATGTTTTGGCTCTTATGGGCGCTTTTGGATGTGCAAATGGATTGTTCCTTGCTTTTAAAGGCTGGAAGCGCTCACGTCGGTGAGAGTGGGCGTCGCATCTATAAGCCTTCGAGTGTATCTGTGTTTTGGGAAGGATAAGAGCTTTTGCGTTGCTCCCTCTTCGCAGCATTCCCCCCGTAACAATATCATGCCTTTCTCTGCTGCAGCCCTGGCGAGATAGAGATCATGTGTAACGAAAATCATAGACATGCCGTATGTTACTCTCTCACATAAAAGATCTACAATATCACTTCGAGTCGAGGCGTCTTGCATGCTTGTAGGCTCATCGCATAAAAGAAGCTCTGGTTCTAAAATCAGAGCTCGAGCCAAAGCGATACGCTGTCTTTGCCCTCCAGAAAGACCAGATCGAACGCGGGTGGAGAGAAGTCGATCTTCCCGTATCCCTAATTTTTCAAGAATATTTCTAGCTCTACCGTACGCTTCAGAGCGGCTTTTTCGCCCATATACGATAATCCATGGTTCTGCTACAGCATCTATAACTGTCAATGTGGGAGGCAGACTGCCGTAAGGATCCTGAGAAACATAACCACATCGTCGTCGAAGCCCTATGCGTTCTTGACGCGAGCAACGATGTATATTTCCCCCGAAAAGAAAAGACGCTCCTTCTGTAGGAGAAATAAGCCCTAATAAAATTCGTAAAAGAGTTGTTTTGCCACTACCTGATTCTCCAATAAGGGCAAGACTTTCTCCCTTTCGTAATATGAGATTTATATTTTTAAGAGCCCAACAACCACGTTCATTTCTTCTCCTGGATGGGAAGAAGACGCTAACCTTTCTTGCCTCTACGAGGAATCCGTTTGTCATGACAAATCTCCTTCTATCTTTTTCAGAGCTTGAACAAGCTGAATTGTATGAGAGTGACGAGGAGCGTTCACTATTTTTGAGGGGCTTCCTTCCTCAACAATCTCTCCGCTTTTCATTACTGCTATCTCATCACAAATATGGGTAGCTAAAGGGAGATCATGGGTTACGAAGAGCATGCCCATATTTCGTCTTTTTACTAAATTCTCTAGCATAGATATAATCTCTTTCTGAGTAATTACATCAAGAGCAGTTGTTGGTTCATCTGCGAGAAGGAAGGCTGGATCACACGCTAAAGCAATGGCTATGGCCGCTCGTTGCTTCTGCCCTCCAGATAGTTCATGGGGGTATCTTTTTGCAAGAAAAACTTCAAGTTCGGCCTCTTCGAGCAGAGAGGCGCATCTCTTTTTGGCAACTGAGCCGGAAAGTCCAAGATGAACCTCTAAAACTTCTTCTATATGTTCTCCTATGGTGAGCACTGGCGTAAAGGAATTCATAGCTCCTTGCGGAACCAGCGCTATCTCTTTCCATCGAATAGAGTTCAACATACTGTCATTAAGAGTTAAAAGGTTAATATTATCGTAAATAATGGTCCCTTCTACCGTGACTTGGGGAGAAAGGAGCCCTGGGATAGCCATGAGGAGAGAGCTTTTCCCACTTCCAGATTCTCCTACAAGGCCCGTAATGGTGCCTTTATGGAGAGTTAGAGATACGTTCTTGATGGCGAGTACCTTGTTTTTCCCTTCATAGGTTACGGAGAGGTTGATTATATCAATCATGACCGCGCTTCCCCCTTCAAAAGAGGATCCACTCGTTCTTCTAAATATTTCCCCAGATCAAGAAAAACCAGACAGAGCAATGTAATCCCCAACCCTGGAGGAATAAGTAGCCACCAGGCTCCTTGAGAGAAAGCGCCAAAAGCATAAGCTTCGTGAAGCATCCGCCCCCACGAAATGATGCGAGGATCTGAGAGCCCTAGAAAAGAGATACCTGCCTCAGATAGAATGACGCTAGGAACTCCCAAGGCGATATTTGCCAAAAGCAGGGGGAGGGTTTCTGGTAGCAAGTGGCGCCAGAGAATATAATGAGTCGGAGCACCAAGACCTCGCAAGCCCTCGATGTAGCCGCTATCTCGCAGAGTAAGTGTCATTGCTCGAACTGTACGAGCCGTCCCCATCCATGAAAAAAGCGAAAGAATAAGAACCAATTGCCAAAGGCCCTTCCCCCAAAAAGCGGCTAAAACCATGAGGATGGGGAGGATTGGGATGGAGAGAAGCACATCTACACCTCTCATAATGAGGGCATCAAGCCATCCCCCAACATAACCACTTAAGAGTCCAAAAGAAAGGCCTAGAAAAGTGGCCAGAAAGGTTGCGCTGATCCCTACTATCAGGGAAACTCTCACCCCCTCTATAAAAAGGAGCAAGACATCTCGGCCGCGCTGATCTGTTCCTAACGCTCCCCACCGCCCTCCCTCTATATGTAAAGCGAGGTCTCCCTTTACAATATATTCTGGGTGATCAAAAGCAAGAGTGTACTCTCCCTCTTCAGGGAAAAGAACCTGAGGAACTTGTGCAAAAGGAGAGGCGCCAAGCATCTCTTTAAAAGCCATGTCCCGCCCGTCTATCTCCAGAGTTGTTTCCCCTTGAGGAAAGAGCAGCAAAAAAAGTTCTCGATCTGGCATTATCCAGAGGAGAGAGACAGGCTTTGTAGCTACAATATACCCTACGAGACGAAGGCGAGCTGGAGGGCTATATGTCCATGCAATAGAGGATTCCCCTTTGTTTTTCGATATGGCGAGGTCTATCGTAGGAGGAAGATTGTGACGTAGCCATAGTGGTTTCGCAAAGGGCGGTGCTACTTCATCAGAAGGAGAAATGCTAAAAAGGGAGGGGCCCACCATTGCCAAGAAGAAGAGGCATAGGAGGACACGGAAGCTCCATCGTCGACGCAGCTCCATTATTTTTCTCTCCTTTCAAAACGAACCCTCGGGTCTACTATGCCGTAAAGAAGGTCAGCAGCCAGGTTGCTGAAAATTGTCAGTAAAGCGAGAAGATAGAAGGCAGCGCTGGCAGCAGGATAGTCGCGACCGGTTACAGAATCGAAGAGGAAACGACCTACTCCATGCAGAGAGAAAACAGTTTCTGTAATGACTGCCCCTGAAATAATCCCTGGTATGGAGAGGAGCAAAATAGTGAGGAGGGGAGGGATAAGAGTGCGGAAAGCGTGATTCCAGACAATTCGTTTTTTCGGGAGGCCTCGAGCCTTTCCCATGGCAATAAAATCTTCCCCCAAAACTTTCACCATAAGGTTTCGCACATAGAGAGCCCATCCTCCAAAACTGAGAAGGACTAAAGATCCTACAGGCAACATAAGATGCCACACGTAGTCGATTATGGAGACCCAGAATCCTTGAGGAGGAGGGATGGAGACACTGCCTCGAAGTGGGAAGAGGGGAAGAGCGTAAGCAAAAGCCATAAGTAGAATGAGTTGCAAAAAGAAAGAAGGAAAAGAGAAGGAAAGAGCGCCGCCCCATAGAACAATTCTCTCTCCCCAGCACCCCCTTTGTAACGCAGCTCGTATACCAAGCCATGTGCCAATACCTGCAGAAAGGAGCAACGCTGATCCGAGCAGCGCAATAGTATTGGGGAGACGGGAGGATAGCTCTTCCCAAATAGGCCGAGCGGTGAGAAAAGACAATCCAAAATGGAAAGTGACCATTTGTTTCATATAGAGAATAAATTGAGTCTCCAGAGGCTTATCCAGACCGTATAGACGTTGCAATTCCATCTTGGCTTCAGGAGAAAATCTGGGATCCAGAATGGTTCCTACAGGATCTCCCGGCATAAGGCGGAAGAGCAAAAAATTTAAGACAAGAACAATGAACAGAACGAGAATGGAGCCTGCTATTCGTCGAGCCCAGTAATTTTTCATGGTTGATCCCTCATTTGCGAAGAAGCCAGAAGTGGGGGTTGCGTATAAAGTGAACGTACTCTCCAGGGCGATATTCTTTGAAGATAAAGGGCCCTGACCCCACCAACTGGGAGAGTCCCTCTTCGCCTTCCAACGGGGTTTGTGCTGGTTTCCAACTCTGCCAATCCGATACTTTTTCCAGTATATGACGAGGAAAAATAGGGAGCCCCCCAATATTATGGAGATGCCAATAGCTCGTGGTCTTCATAGTAACCTCCAAGGTGTATTCGTCAGGCGTCTCAACTTTATCAACATCACTCACAGCATCATAAAATCGAGGTGGCCGATGTTTTTTAAGAAAGCTAATAGTAAAAGCAGGGTCAGAAGCTGTCAGGGGACGTCCGTCCTGCCACGTAACCCCTTTCCTAATATGGAAGGAGAGTTTTGTTGCCGGAAGGTCTCCCTCTCTTATAGTCTCTATCTTCCATGATTCAGCGATCCATGGAAGATCGCCCAGGTTTTCAGGATTTATTGCCAGAAGGGCGTCGTAAATAAGTGACAGAACGTTCCAGTCATAGGCGGAACTGGCTGTTAGAGGGTTGAGAGAGCGTGGCTCATCTGCAAGAGCTACACGAAGGGGTTCCATAGAACCTTCCCTCGGTTCCATGCGCAGGAAACTCCATATATTATCCGATGTTGTATAGGAAGTGGCATACGTCCCTTTCCACAACGTCGAAGCGGCGGATATGGAATATCGACTGTAGATCGGAACTACTGGCACAATGTCTGCCAACATCTTTTGGGCTTCAGAAGTTGCCAATCGAGCAGAGGCTTCGTCGTGGGCCCATCGAAGCCTTTCGAGAATGCTATCCAGGTTGGAATTATATATGCCAGGAATATTATATCCGCCCTTTACGTCCATAGAGGAGTGGTATAAGGCGAACAAGGAATCTGGGTCCCGTGTCATCTGCCACGCCAAAACATATGCATCGAATTTTCGCTCGTCCAGCAGTGCGATCATAGTAGAAAAATCCATGGGTTCGACCTCTATGGGAATCCCAATGGCTCGAAGAGAAGCCGCAGCTTGTTCGGCGATCTCTGCTGTTGTGGGAGCTATCTGAGCAGTAGGCGAGAGGAGCTTCTGTGGAGTAAGAGTTCTTTTAGCATCAGGTCCGGTCCCATCTGGAGATACGAGGATGCCATTTTTGTTCCAGCTCCAGCCAGCTTCCTGTAGACGTTTTTTCGCATGATCAGGGTTATAAGGGTAGGTAACCACATTTTGTTCAAAGTAGGGAGAAGCTGGAGGTAAAAAGGTAGACAGTGGCTCTGCATAGCCCGAGAAAAGGTCTCGTACCAGTTTCTCTCGTGGAATTGCCTCGCAAACGGCCTGGCGTAACGCTACAGAGTTCCATGGAAAGGCTCGTAAATTAAAACCGAGGAAAAATCCGTGGAATCCTTTTGCAAGAGACATGCCTATTGAGAGATTCTGAGACAACCTCTCAATATCTACAGGTCGAGCAATATCACTGAGGATATGAACCTGCCCCTTCTCCAGAGCCAAAAGTTGGGCATCAGGATCACGTACAATTATCAAATATAAATCTGTAACACGAGGACCAGAAAAAGAGCTCATCTCAAAAGCTCTTGCAGACACTGGTAAAATCATGACGAAACTAAGAATAAAAATAGCTACAATTATCAGTGTACGCTTCATCTTCTCACCCCCATAAAATGGTGCCAGGTCTTGAATTGCGCAGCGTTTTTATAACTTCATTTTTATCGTGTTCTTTTTATTGTCCATTGTAATATTATTTTTTATTCCTGCCCCATGTATTTACCGATAAAGATGTTTAGATTGTTTCATTATATAATATAGGGATAACTATTTTTTAATATAGGGGGGATACCATGTCTATCTTAAAAGAATTCAAAGAGTTTGCCGTGAAGGGTAACGCTATGGATATGGCGGTAGGAATCATTATTGGTGGAGCATTTGGGAGCGTTGTTTCTTCTTTGGTGAATGATGTAATAATGCCGCCTATTGGGTTACTTATGGGCAATGTAGATTTTAAAGATGTTTTTTGGGTTTTGAAGGAAGGGGCGACGGCTGGGCCCTATGTTTCTTTGGCGCAAGCAAAAGAGGCTGGAGCTGTTACATTGAATGCAGGTTTGTTTATTAACTCCATAGTAAGCTTTCTTATAGTGTCCTTCGCTGTTTTTGTCCTTGTGAAAAATTTGAACCGACTAAGAAAGCCATCAATGCCAGCACCGAAACCACCAGTAAAAATATGCCCGTACTGCTTCACTGAAATTCCTGAACAGGCTCTTCGATGCCCAGCTTGTACTTCTACTTTGGAAAAATAAAATAAGGCCAGATCTTGAAATGTTCAGGATCTGGCACGGCCTTATAATATGGGAATGTAGGTGCAGATTAATGGAAATATGGGGTTATAGGAGATGAAAATACGTAAGTTAAGGTTTTGCAACGCTGGATTTCTGGGCTCGGGACATGGCATCATTTGTTGTTCCTTTATACTATATGCCTTCCTCTTTTTTGCCCCAACATCTCAGGCTGTAACGATAGCTCCTGTCCTTCAATCTGATCACGGCATTGTTGTTGCGATGAATCCTGATGCCGCTAAGGTTGGGGCAGAAATTTTGGAGAAAGGTGGGAATGCTTTTGATGCGGCTATAGCAGTGAGTGTGGCTTTGGGAGTGGTAGAGCCCTATGGTTCTGGTTTGGGGGGAGAGGGGTATCTTATTGGCAGAACAGCTGATGGGGAGAGATTTGCTTTGGACTTTCGCAGCGTTGCTCCTCATTTGGCTACATATGAAAATATAAGAAAGAGTAAGATGTCATTTGCGAAGACGATGCAAACTCTGAAGGGGGCAGGTGTTCCCGGCCTTCCCGCTGCTCTGGAATACATTCATAAAAAGCTGGCAACCATGCCTTTATCGGATTTGATATCGCCGGCTATCCACTTAGCGGAAGAAGGATTTGTGGTTACTAAGGAATTCGCCCAGGCAGTGGCTTTTTACTACGATCACCTGATCCTTTCCGCTCCTGATTTTCTAAAGAACGGACAGCAACTTTGGAAAGAGGGAGACCGATGTTTCAATCTACCTTTGGCCCAAACGCTTCGCATTTTGAGTCAAGAAGGATTGCAATCGTTTTATAGTGGTTCTATTGCTGATTCTATAGAAACATTTATGAAACACAACGAGGGCTGGATTCAAAAAGGAGATCTTCAGTCTTATAGTGTATGTGCGCGAAGCCCTCTTCATGGAACGTATCGAGACTACGATATATATGTAGCGGGAATGCCAGCAGGAGGGCCGCGTCTTATTGAAACCCTCAATATTTTGGAGAAATTCAATATCTCTGCTTTTGAATGGGACGACCCATTACGAATACACCTTATGCAAGAAATTTTTATCCTTACAGCACTGGATCAGGAAAAATTCGTAGGTGATACATCTTTTGACGATCTGCCAGAACATGGTCTAGTAGATAAAAAATATGCTCAACGTCGTTTTATGGAGCTTAATCTATCTCAGGCTTCTTCCCCAGAGGAATGGAAACAACGCTACGGAAATCCTCTCCTTTTTGAAGAGGGCAAAAAATTCTCAGATATTTTAATAGAAGAAAAACCCTATAAAGCTCCTATAGAAAACAAGGAAATTGTGCCTGTAGAATCATCCTCTACAACCCATTTTGCCATAGTGGACCAATGGGGGAATACTGTTTCCTGGACACAAACCATATCCGATTTTTGGGGAACAGGCTATTGGGTAGGAGGTTTTTTTCTTAACAACGAATTATGTAATTTCCAAGATGGATCTGCACAGGGAGACCCGCTTTACATGGAAGAAGGGAAACGCCCTCGCACTACAATTGCCCCTTTAATTATAGAAAAGGGCGGAAAGATTAAGTGGGTGCTTGGAACGCCTGGAGGAGGACGTATCGTTTCCACCTTAGTTCAGGTAATAGTAGATCTTGTCGATTTTCATATGACCCTTGAGGAGGCTGTAAAAGCTCCTAAATTTGTAGGCTACACTCTGTATCCAGAGTTGCGCATGGAAGACGCTTTCCCTGTGAACACTATAAAATGCCTTGAGAAATTTTTCGGCCATACTGTGAAATTGTACCCATATCCAGATGCATTTTTTGGTGGATTAAATGCCATTGGTGTCAATGAAAATGGCATCGTTCAAGGAATAGGCTCTCTGCGCCGCAATGGTGCTGCTGGAAAATAAATGACATCACCCTTACAAACAAGAAAACAAATGACAGTAAAAAATAAGTATTTTTTAAGTACTTTTAATGGACAAAGGCAATTTTTTCACGAAAGGAGAGGGAGTATTATGACTATCGATAAGAGGATCCGCCTCTACGAGGGAGACATAACGACTATGGCGGTGAATGCCATTGTTAATGCCGCAAATACGTCTCTTCTTGGCGGTGGCGGAGTGGATGGTGCTATTCATAGAGCTGCGGGCCCCGAGTTGCTTAAAGCCTGTCGTTCTCTTGGAGGGTGTGCCACTGGAGATGCAAAGATAACAAAGGGATATAATCTTCCCGCCTCTTACGTCATCCATACCCCCGGGCCGGTTTGGCACGGCGGAACGAGGGGGGAAGCAGAGCTTCTGGCTTCATGCTACCGTCGAAGCCTGGAACTTGCAAGGGATCATGACTGTACTACAATAGCGTTCCCGGCTATAAGCTGTGGTGTCTATGGCTATCCTGTTGCGGAAGCATGCTCAATAGCGCTGAATACGATTTCGGATTTCCTGGCGAACGACCAAAAAATCAAGGTAGTTTATCTGGTTGCCTTTGGTTCGGTGATTGCGAGGGAATACGAGAAACTTGGGGTGCCTGCGGCGGAAGAAATATAATTTCGCAGAGAGGGAAAAGAGAGGCGCCGTTTTTCCTTCTCTGCTATTCCACACTGTATCCTTGCGAGCATCGCTATCCGAATCTTTTTTGATGCCACGCCCAGGCTGTTTCGACAATCTGTTCCAAAGCGGCATAGCGTGGTTCCCATTCCAAAGTCTTGATAGCTTTTTGAGAGGAAGCCACGAGTTTCGCGGGATCTCCCCAACGTCGTGCTCCGTCTATAGTGGGGACGGGATGTTGGGTTACCTTTCGTACTGTTTCTATAATATCGAGTACAGAATAGCCGCTTCCATTCCCAAGGTTATATGTTTCTATGGAGGCTTTCCCTGCTAAAAGGCGCTGTAATCCTAAGACATGAGCTTGTGCCAAGTCCGTTACATGAATGTAGTCTCGCACACACGTACCGTCCTTTGTAGGGTAGTCTCCACCGAAAATAGCAATAGACGCACGCCGCCCCAGCGCCACATCAAGTACAAGAGGAATCAGATGGGTTTCAGGAGAGTGATCTTCCCCTGTACGTCCCTGGGGGTCTGCCCCTGCGGCATTAAAATAACGGAAAGAAATACTTTTAAGTCCATAGGCGTCATAATAGCGGCGCAACACACTTTCGAGGAAGAGCTTTGTTTCGCCATATACATTTGTGGGTGTTTTGTTGGCTTCTTCTGAAATTGGCACAGTTTCAGGCTCGCCATAAACAGCGGCTGTAGAAGAAAGCACAAAAGACATAACGTTATGGCTTCTCATCGCGCGTAAAAGATTGAGTGTCCCAGTTATATTGTTCCAATAGTATCCTTCTGGTTCCTTCATAGACTCCCCTACAAGACTGAGAGCTGCGAAGTGAAGTACACCTTCAATAGGATATGTATCAAAAACTTTTTGTACAAAAACTTCATCCCGTAAGTCGCCTTCCGCGAGATAGGGAGAAAAGACAAGATCTTTATGCCCGCGGCTGAAATTATCGAGAACGACTACATGGAAGCCAGCTTCCTGTAAAGCCAAAACTGCTGTGCTACCTATATACCCAGCTCCTCCTGTGACGAGAATCATTGCTATCACCCCTTAAAAATACAAACAATTGAAGTATACCTGAAAAAGTTTGAGAGTGCTTTCTCTTTTGTGTTTTTTGTATAATTGAATAGAGAGTGCTAGACCTTTATTTAGAAATATGATAGCGTGATAAACGCTGGTTTGAGGCCGGCTATTCGATTTATTTAGGAGGAAAAATCTTGAAACAGGGAACAGTCAAATGGTTTAATGCGACGAAGGGCTATGGGTTTATTACGAGCGATGAGGGGAAAGATGTCTTTGTCCATTTTAGCGCTATTCAGGGGGATGGTTTCAAGACTCTCGATGAAGGTCAGCGAGTTTCCTTCGATGTAACAGCCGGCGCAAAGGGAGATCAGGCAGCAAACGTTATAAAACTTTAGTTTTATAACGTAACGTCAAGTCTTGAATGTATGCAATTGTGCTTAAAGTATACGAATAAAGCATGTTGATAGAGAAGGTGGCCCAAAGGTACATGGGCTGCCTTTTTTTATGTGCCACTTCCTTGCTGCTCTATACCTAAGTTATGCAATGTATCCTCTCTTTTCTGTGCCCATGCGAATTGTTGCGTGCTATACGCAATGTTGACAATTACAACTGAAAGTGGATCCGCTTTTTTCTCCTCATTTGAAACCGAATTCTATTTTTCTTAAGTATATACAAGTTTAAAAAATTTAAAGATATCCTCTTGACTGAGAAATATTGCTGTGTTAATGTTCAAATGTCCAACAGCCATACTGTAGGATATTGTTTAAAGAGAGGGGGGTGCGGAATGTTTGATTCGAAACCGCTTCTGCAAATGTGCAGTATCTGTAAGGACTTTTACGGCAATAAAGTTCTGGAAGGTATCGATTTTCACTTGAAGCGGGGAGAAATTATAGGCTTAGTGGGGGAAAACGGAGCTGGAAAATCAACCCTCATGAACGTTCTGTTTGGAATGCCTGTTATCCATGACACAGGCGGTTATAGTGGAAAAATTCTAATAGAAGGGGAAGAGGTTCATTTTACTAACCCTTTGGACGCTATTGATAACGGAATAGGAATGGTTCATCAAGAATTTTTCCTCATCCCAAGCTTTACCGCAACAGAGAATATCCTTCTCAATAGAGAAGTCTCTCGATACAACCCTTTAGTTGAAGTTTTTGGTGATCGTTTTCGATTGTTGGATAGACCCGCTATGAAAAAACGCGCAGAAAAAGCGATACAGGTTTTGGGGGTAGATATCCACCCAGATGCGCTCGTTTCAGAGATGCCGGTAAGTTATAAACAATTTACTGAAATAGCGCGCGAAATAGATAGAGAGCAGATGAAAATTTTAGTTCTCGATGAGCCCACTGCCGTACTAACGGAGTCTGAGGCAGAGACTTTCTTGAAGACATTAAAGAGACTATCTGCGAAAGGAATTGGTCTCGTCTTTATATCTCATAGGCTTCAGGAAGTTCTAGATGTATGCGACCGCATTATCGTTTTAAGAGATGGCCGGGTTATTAGAGATATTCCCACATCAGAAGCGGATATTCGAAGCATTGCATCGTGGATGGTTGGTCGCGAGATTAAAGAAAGCTCAACACAAGTCAATAAAAGAGAAAAAACAAAAAGGCCTGTAGTTTTATCTGTTCAGAACTTACAAGTGGATATGCCTGGAGAAAAAGTAAAAAATGTTTCTTTCGATGCTTTTGGTGGAGAAATATTAGGTATTGGAGGACTTGCAGGGCAGGGGAAGCTCGGTATCCCCAATGGCATTATGGGATTGTTCCCTTCCAGGGGAACTGTCTTATTAGATGGTAAAGAACTTAAACTTAATGATCCTCTTTCCTCATTACGGTCAGGCCTGTCTTTTATCTCAGAAGATAGAAGGGGAGTTGGTCTTCTCCTCGATGAGTCCATAGCTTTAAATATTGCCTTTACTGCCATGCAGGTCCATGAACGATTTATTAAAAAACTCCTCGGTGGATTTATTAAATGGAGGAATGAGGAAGAATTGTATCAATATGCAGAGGACTATATAAAAAAGTTAGATATAAAGTGTACTGGACCAAACCAAAGGGTTATAGAACTTTCCGGAGGAAACCAGCAAAAAGTGTGTGTCGCAAAGGTCCTTGCCACTTCCCCTCACGTCCTCTTTGCTTCAGAACCTACTCGGGGCATTGATATAGGGGCAAAACAGCTTGTCCTTGATGTTTTAAAGGAATTTAACGAAAAATTGGGGACGACTATTATTGTGACGAGTTCTGAACTTCAAGAGCTTCGTTCTGTCTGCCATAGAATTGCAATTGTTAGTGAAGGGGAGATAGCAGATATCCTCCCAGCAGATGCTCCTTTGGAAGAATTCGGTCTCCTTATGCTTGGCAATAAGAAAAAGGAGGAAGCAACTCATGCATAACTCCCAACAAATAGAAAGAATCGTAGCGCAATTTGGTTGGCCTCGTGTCATTATTGCTTTCTTTCTTGTGATACTCTTTGCTATTGCTCCTTTTGTTGGCGTTCGCGTGGATACGTCCTTAAGCGACACATTAGTTAGGGTAGGAATGAACGGCATTATGGTGTTAGCCATGGTTCCCATGATCCAGTCCGGTTGTGGCCTTAACTTTGGGTTGCCTTTAGGTGTTATAGCTGGGCTTGTTGGCGCAGTGACATCTATGGAATTTTCCTTACAGGGATTTACAGGTTTTTTTGTAGCTCTTTTAATTGCTATCCCTCTCGCGGCTCTTTTAGGCTATATCTATGGCTGGATTTTAAATCTGGCGAAAGGCGATGAAATGATGATCGCCACCTATGTAGGTTTTTCCTCTGTGGCTTTTATGTGTATGATGTGGCTCCTTTTGCCCTATCGTAATCCACTCATGCTGTGGGGATTTGGTGGTAGTGGTTTGCGAACTACGATCAGTCTCGAAGGTTTTTGGCTTGAAGTTTTGAACAAATTTTTAGCTTTCCGTATTGGTAATTACTTCTTTTTCCCAACAGGCACCTTCCTTTTTTTTGTGGCGGCATGCTTTTTAGTGTGGGCTTTTTTCAGAACGAAAACAGGAACTGCTATGACATCTGCAGGGAGTAACCCGCAATTTGCCAGAGCTAACGGCGTTAATGTCGATCGCATGAGAGTTTTATCGGTAATTATATCTACTGTTCTGGGTGCAGTTGGGATGGTTGTGTACGAACAAAGTTATGGTTTTATCCAGCTCTATATGGGGCCTTTTTACATGGCTTTCCCAGCTGTAGCAGCAGTGTTGCTAGGTGGAGCTTCTGTAAACAAAGCGACAATTACGAACGTTGTTATAGGAACGTTGCTCTTCCAAGGAATACTGACCATGACCCCTTCTGTTATTAACGGTCTTCTAGAGACAGACATGTCAGAGGTTATTCGAATCATTGTCTCTAATGGCATGATTTTATACGCTCTTACCAGGAAAGAGCAGGTGAAAAAAAGATGAAAAAACATTCTTTAAAGGGGTTTATATTATCGAACATAGTTCCCATCATATTTCTTGTTTTCGCTCTTTTCGCCATTCCTATCTCAGGCTTAAGTTGCCACTATCTTCTTCAGGAAATGATAACTCGCCTAAGCCGTAATACTTTTCTGGTTTTATCTCTTCTTATACCAGTACTTGCCGGAATGGGATTGAATTTTGGAATGGTTCTTGGCGCAATGGCCGGGCAAATTGGTTTAATCCTTGCCGTCGATTGGGGTGTTGCAGGTATTCCGGGCTTGTTGATAGCAGCTTTGATAGGAACCCCCATATCCATTCTTTTAGGCCTTCTTTGTGGGTATGTAATGAATAGAGCAAAAGGCAGGGAAATGGTGACTTCGTATATTTTAGGATTCTTCATGAATGGGGTTTACCAATTCGTGGTTCTTTATTGTATGGGATCGATTTTCCCACTCAAAGATCCTGAACTTTTGCTCTCTAGAGGGTACGGCGTAAGGAACACAATGGCTCTTCCCGGCATTAGGAAGGCGCTGGATTCTCTTGTGACAATAGAAATACAAGGGCTTTCTATCCCTGTAGCAACTTTTGTGGTTATTTTAGCCTTTTGTCTCCTTTTGGTCATGTTTGAAAAGACAAAACTTGGGCAAGACATGCGGGCTGTAGGTAAGGATATGGCCGTTGCAGATGGGGCTGGAATTCCTGTGGAAAAAACGCGTATCGTGGCCATTATTATTTCCACTCTTCTTGCTTGTTACGGGCAAATTATCTTCCTGCAAAATCTTGGAACCATAAATACCTACAATAGTCATGAACAGACAGGTATTTTCGCTATAGCAGCGCTCCTTATTGGTGGTGCCACAGTTTCGAAGGCACGTATTTCCAATGTTTTTATCGGAGTCCTCCTCTTTCACTTAATGTTTGTGATCTCACCGACTGCTGGAAAAAATCTTATAGGGGATGCGCAGCTTGGTGAATACTTTAGGGTATTTGTTTCTTACGGGATTATTGCTGTAACTCTTTTGCTTCACGCGTGGGAACGACGTCGAGCTCGAATAGCTCGAATGAAAATGGAAGACGAAGATCTGGTTTAGAAGAGAAGAGGTGATTTGCCTTGAGCACTTTAAAGAGAAGAATACTTTTACGGACTCTTCTTGTGGTGGCTTTAGTTTTCTTTGGGGTTTTTTTAGTTTTTATAGGTAAACGGCATGTTGTCGTTTTTGCGAATGAAGAGATACAGCAAAATGGAGAAGTTTTTCCAGCTTTAGATTGTGTTCGTATTACAGCAGGAGAAGAAAAATTTGAACTTGAGTCAGAAGATAGGATTGCAATAGAAGTTGCCGGCTTAAAGAATGTCTTTTTAATAGAGACTTTATCAGATGGAGTGATTGGTAAATCTATAACTTTTCCTCTTTCTTTAAAGCTTGAGCGAATGGTTATCGTCTCTCTACCTCTTGTTGCAGCAGGTTCCTCTGATGTCATAGTGACAGAATAATCATAATGCATATATGTTGGAGGTGTAGTTCATGTCTCAGTATGAAGATCTTGCACTGAAAATGGACGAGTATATTTGCAAAAACCTTGATGAACTTGGAACACTCAGCGACTGGATAGCAGAGCACCCAGAACTCAGCCATGAGGAATACGAGACGTCCAAAGTTTTATGTGAAGCCCTAGAAAAAGAAAATTTTACAATAGAACGACCATATGCGGGGTATGACACAGGTTTCAACGCATTCTTTAAAAATAGAGGAGACGATGCCCCTACTGTAGGGCTTCTTGCCCAATATGATGCCTTACCTGAAGTAGGGCATGGTTGTGGCCATAATATGTGTGGAGCTATTTCAGTTCTAGCGGCAAGAGCTCTCAAACATGTACTGGAGAAAGAAAATATTCCTGCCCAGATCAGAGTTATTGGCACTCCGGCGGAAGAAACAACAGGTGAAAAAGTACCCATGGCAAAAGCAGGACTTTTTGACGACTGTGATCTTGTCCTCATGGCTCATCCAGAAACAGGGAGCTCTTTTATAGGTTTTAATTCTCTAGCTGTAGATCCCTTCGAGTTTACTTTTGCTGGGAAATCAGCCCATGCAGCGGCGTCTCCTTGGGAGGGAAAAAATGCTCTTAATGGCCTTCAGCTGTTTTTGCACGGAATAGATATGTTACGCCAGCATGTCAGACCAGAAGTACGTATGCATGGCATTGTTACAGAAGGAGGATCGGCGCCCAATATAGTTCCAAGCAAAGTGGCGGCGAGACTGCTTTTAAGAGCCCCTTGGAGAACCTATTTAAATGAAGTTGTAGAGCAGGTTTTTGATTGCGCCAGAGGAGCGGCTATAGCAACTCAAACGGAAGTATCTTGGAGCAAATGTGGATATAGCATGGATAATATGCTCCCCAACCCTACCGGTAAAAATATGCTCAAAAAAATTATGGAAGAAGAAGTAGGAGAGCCTATTAATGATTATCCGAGCCTTACTGGTTCTACAGATATGGGTGCTATTTCGTGGAGGCTTCCCACTTTGGAACTGCTTATTTGTGTTTCTGAACAAGAAATTGCACCTCACACTGTCGATTTTGGGCGAGCATGCCGTGGAGGCAAGGCGAGGAGTGCCCTGAGCAAAGCTGCAAGGGGATTGGCCAGGGCTAGCCTAAAAACTATTTTAGATGAAACGTTGCGAATAAGGATGAAAGAAGACTATGAAAAGCAAAAACACATTCAACTATAAGAACGTAATGAAAAGGAGGAGGTAAAGACTATACGTTTCAAAGAGTTGCAAAGGGGAAACATTGAGAGGGAACTGTGAAGATAAAAATGTAGTAGGGGGTGCTTTTTATGAAAAAGGTTGTTTGTCGTTTTTTATGTGCTGTATTTTTAGTGTGCTCTTTTTCTGGATTAGCATTAGCAGAAGCGCCATTCCATATCGGTATCGTTACTCCAACAGTTTCTCAAGCTGAAGATAATTACCGGGGAGCAGAGGCTCTATTGAAAAAATATGGTGATGTGGCGGATGGAGGCATGGTTAGACATCTCACATCTCCAGATAACTTTAACGCGGAAATGGAGACGACAATTACTCAAATTGTAAGTCTTGCCGATGATCCTCTAATGAAAGTAATTGTTGTTGATGAGGCTGTTCCTGGAACAACAGAGGCTTTTAAAAGAATTATGGAGAAGCGGCCAGATATTGTAAGACTTGCAGGTAATCCCCTCGAAGATCCTAATATGATTTGTCCAGTAGCTTCTCTTGCTGTAATGCCAGATCATATTAGCCGAGGATACACAATTATATATGGTGCGAAAGAAATGGGAGCTGATACGTTTGTCCATATTTCTTTCCCACGTCATTTGAGCATAGAACTTCTTTCAAGGCGTATGCATATAATGGAAGAAGTATGTAAAGACTTAGGTCTTAAGTTTGTTCAGGAAACAGCGCCAGATCCTACATCAGATGTAGGAGTGGCAGGCGCGCAACAGTACGTCCTTGAAAAAACGCCAGCATGGCTTGAAAAATATGGGAAAAATGCGTGTTTCTTTACGACGAACCAAACTCATATTGAGCCATTGTTGCGACAATTGACCTACCATCATGGCGGTTACTTTTTGGAAGCAGATAGTCCGTCTCCATTGAAGGGATATCCAGGGGCTTTTCATCTAGATCTTGAGAAGGAGAAGGGTAATTGGGAAGCCATTATGGCTAAAATAGAAAAAGCAGTAGTAGATGCCGGAGCTGGTGGAAGACTGGGTACATGGGCGTACTCTACTGCCTATGCTACTGCTGCAGGGCTTGGCGAGTTCGGGAAATGGGTAGTAGAAGGGAAAACCGACATTAATGACACGGAGGCGCTAAAAAAAGCTCTTGAGACATATACTCCGGGAGCATCATGGAGAACAATGTACTATACAGATAAAAATACAGGTGTAAAGATGAAAAATTATCTCCTTATTATGCAAGACTCCTACGTCTTTGGGAAAGGGTTCCTCCATTTGACGGATGTTGAGATACCTAAGAAATACTACAAAATAAAGTAAGAAATAGTTTGTTTTAGTAAGAAAGAGGGAAGCAGATAAAAGCTTCTCTCTTTCTCTTATACGAGGAGGATATGATGGATTACGTAAAAAGATTTAACAAACTTCTCGAAATTCTTCAAAATAGCAATTTAGATGGAATTTTTTTAGCTCCCTCTTCAGATCTGGAATACACCACAGGCCTTAAGCTTCATCCTGACAGTCGATTTAAAGGAGTCATGATCTCTAAAAATGGAGAATCTTTTGCTCTCTGCCCCTCCCTTTATCGCGAAGAAATGGAGGCAGCTCTTCCTGAAAGTACGGCCATTTTGGAATGGAAAGATGGTCAAGGATTTGTGGAAGTATTTAAAGATGGGATAAAAGCCTTAGGCCTTAACAATGGAAGAGTTGCATTTAATGCAGGAGTGAAAGCTGTAGATATGCTTGATGCAGTTTTAGAGACGAACATAACGTGTGTAAATGGGGCATCGGTTCTTTCGCCTCTTCGACGTAGTAAAGATGAGCAGGAACTTGATTTTTTGAGAGCGGCATCAAGAAATAATGATGCAGTTATGGAAGACCTGAAAAATTTCATCCGCCCAGGAGTTACGGAAAAAGATATAGCGAAGCATATTATGTTTCTCCATGAGAAAAGAGGGGGGGTTCCCCGGTACCCTGTTGTAGCCTCTGGAATAAATGGGTCGATGCCACATTATGGAGGCCAAGACAATCGAATTATTCAAAACAAAGACATTATTATCGTTGATACTGGGGCTTGGTATAACAGCTACAATTGTGATATGACACGAATGTTTTTTATAGGGGATCCGACGGAAGAACAGAAAAAGGTATATAGAATTGTTCTAGAAGCACAAAATGTTGGAGAAGAAGAGGCTACGCTAGGAGCCATACCGGAGGATATAGACAATAAGGCGAGAAAAGTTATTGAAACAGCAGGTTATGGTGCTGCTTTTACCCACCGTTTAGGTCATGGAACTGGTATGGATCCTCATGAAGATCCCTTTATCGTAGCAGGAAATAAAAGACCTCTGGAGGTTGGGAACTGTTTCAGCATAGAACCGGGGATTTATCTAAAGGGGGCATTTGGGGTCCGTATAGAAAATCTTATTGCTATTACAGAAACGGGTCCTGAAGTATTAAATAAACTAGATAAAGAAATGATCATTCTATAAAATTGCGAGTAGCCCTTTGAAGGGTTACTCGCAATTCTTTTGCGCATCAAGGCTTAATAATTGACTTTTAAGCATATGTTCAATGTGTTTCTTTACGCTTTCACGTGCTTTACCTATGTCTCTATTGAGTATGCAGTTTAATATTGCTTCATGTTCTGTCATCATCTCTTGCCAGCTAGACAAGGGAAGCCTTGTATATCTATATCTTTGTGCATTAATTTCTTCTCGTATGGAGGCTAATATTTTAACAGCCAAGCTGTTTCCTGCTATTTCAGCTAGATATTCATGGAATTTAGTATGTGAGGAAGGATTGATAGCTTCATTTTTATTGCCTCGTTCTAAAAAAACAATTTCTTTGAGAGTTTCAAGGTCCTCTTCTGTTGCCCGTTCTATAACCCATTCTACAATTTGTGTCTCTAAAAGAATTCGAATTTCCATTAATTCTCGTATGGAAACATTTTCCGATAAGTGTTCAACGAGCTCATTGTTTGCCAAATATCGCAGCGCATTGGCAGAAATGTATGTGCCATCTCCAGATCGGGATTCGACGATGTTATATATTGAGAGAGCTTTTAAAACTTCTCGGATGCAATTTCTGCTGACTTGAAATATCTCAGCAAGAGCTAGTTCCCCTGGGATCTTTTCTCCAGGTTTCCATGCCCCTTTTTTTACTGCTTCGAGCATTTGTTCTAAAACATTTTCATATAACGTAGATTTATTAGCAGGCTTTATCATTTATATCCTTTCTGAAGCATTAAAAATAATGTGTTCTTATTTCAATACGACCTAACGCTGTTCTTTTTCGTGTAAACGTTCCAAGATCTCATATTGGCCGTGAGACAGGTGTTTATACATAATCTTTTTGGCTTTCTCTGGATTCCGCTCTTTTATAGCTTGACATATTTCCCAATTTTCTTTCTTGAAAGCAGCAAGGTTCTCAACTGGCGAGGTTTTGAAAATGAGTCGTTGCGTCGCGAGTTCATTGCGAATAGATCCAAGTAACCGCAATAAAAAACGATTTCCCGCCATCTCTGCTAAGACATTATGAAATTTATCGTGAATATCTACATCCGGATGTTCCTCGTCTTTTAATAAAAGCTCCTCCATTTTTTGAATTTGTTGCTCAGTAGCCCGTTGTGCTGCCCAATAAGCAATTTGGCCTTCTAACAATTGCCGAGCTTCCACAAGCTCTTTTAATGTAGACTCTTCAAAAAGGCTTGCAACAAACTCAGTGTTAGTAATATTGCGAAGAGCATTTATAGATAAATACGTGCCATCACCAGGACGCGCTTCAACAATTCCTGAAAGTTCAAGAGCCTTTAAAACTTCTCGAATACAATTTCGGCTTACCCCGAAGGTTTTCGCTAAAGCTTGTTCTCCAGGCAACTTCATACCAGGTTCCCATATATTTTTTTTAATAGCATCAATAATTTGGTTGAGAACGCTTTCATGAAGTGTCGATTTACTTGCCGGTTTAAACATTATATCCCCCTTACGTATAAGACCTTGTTAAAGTATATACTATTTGAACTCCATGAAGAGACATAAAAATAGATTTTATATTTTATATAACAATTTTATAGTCTCTCTTTCTCCTTTTTCTCCAGAATCCCTTTTTGCGAATGGGCGAGGTGTTGGATCATAGTTTCTCGTGCCTTTTCTGGAGCCCGTGCTTTTACCGCCTGACAGATTTCCCAGTGGTCTTTCCGAAATTGTTCCAGATCTGTAGAGGGCCATGACTTAAACATAATTCTTTGAGCAGATACTTCATTTCGTATGGAATCTAAAAGACGCAATAGAAAGGGATTCCCGGCTACTTCCGCCAGAAAATTATGAAATTGGTTATGTATATCTACGTTGGGAACGTCTGTTTCTTCCATCAAAATATGCTCTAAGATATTCACATCTTCCTCAGTAGCCCGTTCGGCTGCCCAGTAGGCAATTTGTCCTTCCAGAAGTTGCCGTGCCTCCATGAGCTCTGCAAGAGTGCTTTCCTCGAAGAGAGAGGCAACAAGTTCTGTATTAGCTATGTTACACAAAGCACTGTCGGAAAGATATGTGCCGTCACCAGCTCGGGCTTCGACTATCCCTGTAAGCTCAAGAGCTTTTAAAACCTCTCGTATGCAGTTCCGACTTACGCCGAAGGTTTTCGCCAAAGATTGTTCCCCAGGTAATTTCATACCCGGTTCCCAAGCCTTATTTTTTATGGCGTTGATCATTTGATGTAGCACATTTTCATGAAGAGTTGCCTTGTTTGCGGGTTTAAACATAAGATCCTCCTGTATTCAATACAGTTTTATTTATAAAATTTTATTTTTTCAGGCTTGACGTTATTGCCTTGCTGTGATAATGTTCAATTGTTCAACAGCAGGGCATAAGATCATTTCTACTATATCCTACCATTCTCTATCAGTAAAGCTCAAAGATACGTAACAATTAATGAAGGGGGAGGTTTTTTCTATGAATACGTTGTTGATGAGCCAGAATGAAATCAAAGAGCTTATTACGATGAAAGATGTAGTTGAGGCCTGCGACAAAACCTTTCAAGGAATGGGCGACGGAACTGTTATTAACCCCACGAAAGTCAATCTAGATCTTGGAGAAACAGCATCGTTCCCTCCTTATAGTGGATTTATGAATGCTATGCCTGCCTATGTTGGATGGTCAGACACGGCTGGAATAAAGTGGGCTGGCGGGTTCTTAGGCGAACGTAAAAAAGTTGGTCTTCCCTATATTACCTCTCTTATTATGCTCATAGATCCTAAAATGGGCAACTTCACAGCAGTGATGGATGGTGCATACATTACCAATCTTCGTACAGGTGCTCAGACAGCGGTAGCCCTTAAGTATCTTTTCCCTAGAAAATCTCTTCGTTTATGTCTCTATGGAGCGGGAATGCAGGGGCATACTCAGACCATGGCCATTTCCCAGCTTTTTGACATAGAAGAAGTACACGTATACGACATTAGTAAAGCAGCTGCTGAGCGCTATGCCTCTGACATGGCTTCTTATGTAAAAGGGAAAATTCATATTGCGAATACCCCCGAAGAAGCAGCGGATGGAGATGTGGTCGTTTGTGTTACTCAATCAAAAGATAAGTTTTTTAAAAATGAGTGGTTTAAGCCAGGAATGTTGCTTTTCCCTATGGGATCATATCAGGAATGTGATAATGATTGTATTTTAAACGCGGATAAAATAATAGTAGATCATATTGGACAGACCCTTCACCGCGGCGCTCTTGCAGAACTTGGTACCTCTGGACGGATCACAGAAAAAGACATTTTTGCCACCATCGGCGAATTAGCTGCTGGAAAAAAGAAAGCCTCTGTAGCTAACGGAGAAAAGATTCTCTGTATCCCCATTGGAACAGGCGCTATGGATATTGGTGTGGCTTCAGTTGTGCTTGACAGAGCTAAGAAGAGCCAACGCGGAAAAACGTACGCATTTGTATAGAACAAGCGGGTAGCGCCGCACATAAAGAATGGGTGTCGTTAGGCGAGTACGACACCCATTCTTTAAAAGAGTAAGAGGGGAGGGTCTGGGATGTCAGAGTCAAAAAGTTTTTTTAACACCATTCTTTATTGGGCAGCAAAAGCGCAAGATGTAGTTTTGGTTTTTCTGATGTCATTCATCTCGATTCTTGTTTTTGGCCAGGTTGTGTTGCGCTATGTTTTTAAAGCCCCCCTTATGGGAATAGAAGAGTTGCTTCTTTTTCCCACAACATGGGCATATCTTATCGGGGCTATAAAAGCTTCGGCAGACAAAAATCAGATAGTGGCCAGGGTGCTCGAAGTTTTTATGCGGAAACAGAAATCAGTGTATTTAGTGCGTGCCATTGCTGCTGCTTTAAGTGGAGTTGTTCTAATTTGGCTTTCCTATTGGGGATACGATTATCTCAAATATGCTCTACGTGTCCAAAAAGAAAGTCCCACGCTCTTTATTCCCATGATTTGGTCTGAGTCTCTTGTTTTTGTCAGTATGGCTTGCATGACCTTCTATACCATCGTTGAATTTTTTGGTCATGTTCGAGACTTTATCCGAACACCTCAAGACGTGCTAACCCAGATGGAAGTGGAAGAGGAGGTATATTAAATGGTATCTGTTGCTCTTATCGCTTTATTAATTCTCGTTGTATTCCTCTCCCTCGGTGTTCCTTTACCTTTCTGTTTTGGTGGAGCCCTTATGTATATGAGCATTATAGGTGGCGTATCCATGAAAGGCATGATGATGTGGGGGTTGCAACAGATTTTGAGCCCTGTCCTGCTCTGTGTCCCCCTCTTTATTTTTGCAGGAAGTTTAATGAGTCAAAGCGGTATTGCAAAATATCTACTTGATCTAGTGGACGTTTTTGTAGGGAGAGTAAAGGGTGGTTTAGGTGTTGTAGCTACAGTAAGTTGCGCCATTATTGGCGCTATCTCTGGCAGCGGTTTTACAGGAGTAGCAGCAGTGGGTCCTATCCTTATTCCACGCATGGTTGAGCAAGGATACCCAAAAGGTTACGCTACGGCTCTTGTCACAGATTCTTCTATTCTTGGGCTCCTTATTCCTCCAAGTGTTATTTTGATTGTCTACGGCTGGGTCACCGAAACATCTATCTTAGCCTGTTTTCTTGCCACAGTAGGGCCGGGAATCCTCGTTACTATTTTCTTTTCCATCATTAATCTTATATGGGCTAAACGGTTCCCTCTCAAACTGGAGCCAGAGCTTAAAAAAGAAGAAAAAATGCGCGAGATTATTCATCGAGGTTGGAAAGCATTACCGGCCCTCATGATGCCAGTTATTATTCTTGGCGGAATTTATGGGGGAATTATGACTCCTACAGAGGCCGCAGCAGTAGCTGTTATATATGCCATTCCTGTAGGTTTCCTAATTTATAAAGGGCTTAAAGCTAAAAATTACTATGAGGTAGCCAAAAATTCTGCAATATCCGTTGGATCTATCATGGTCATGATTTTATGTAGCCTCATGCTCAGCCAGACATTTGTTATGCTTCAAATTCCTCAAGCTATTGTGAAAGCTATGTTTGGTATTACACAGAATAAAGTTATATTGTTGATCCTCATCAATCTTCTTCTTTTCTTCATAGGCATGATTGTGAATGACCTTACAGGAGTTATTCTTGTCGCGCCCTTACTTTTACCTTTAGCTTTAGCCATAGGAATTCACCCCATCCACTTTGCTTCTATTCTTGGTGTTAACCTCGCAGTTGGCGGTATTACGCCACCCTATGCGAGCATTCTTTATTTAGGAATGAAGATTGGAGAGGTGGAATTTGTTGAGATTCTTCGTCCAGCAATGACTTTCCTTTTGTTGGGCTATATCCCCGTTATGATCCTTACTACATTTTGGCCCCCTCTGTCCCTTTTCCTTCCTGGAATTATGGGATTTTTACAGTAGTGGGTATTAAGGGAAGTGGCGTCTATGAACTTTTGTCAGAACCGTAACAGACTCGTGAGTCTTTTTGATTCCCTCGGTCCTATTATGACAGGACCCTCTAGTTCTCATACAGCGGGAGTCCTCAGAATAGGGCGAATGGGCCGACTCTTTTTAGGAGGAGACCCCGAGCGCATTGACCTTTTTTTCTATGGCGCATTGGCTGAAACCTATAAAGGACATATGAGCGATTCTGCTATAGTAGGCGGCTTGCTTGGCATGAGAGAAGATTCTCCGGAAATAGGAGAAGCTCTTTCTTTGGCCGAGCAAAAAAATATCCCTGTTTTATATCACTTGGAACCACTCTCCAAAAGAAACCCGAACACTGTAGATATGCTTCTTGCGAGACGAGATCAAAGCCTTCGGGTTGTAGGAATTTCTGTCGGTGGTGGCGAAATTCTTATGACAGAGATTGAAGACTTTCCTATTTACTTGCAAGGAAGCGAAGATGGGATTCTCTTTATTGCAGATAAGCTTTTCACAAAAGAGTTTTTAGCTGAACTTTTGGAAGAGAACGTTTTATTCCTTGAAAAGAGTGTCTCGTCAAACCATGAAGAAAAGGACGTCCTTTACACCTGCCTTACGAAAAAGCCATTGTCAGATATTCAGCTTAAAAGAATAGAAAGAGAAGCAGGAGTTAGAAAGGTTTTTCCCCTTACTTGTTTGCTTGATTACAAATTGAAAAACGATGAACCTCTTTTCTCTTCTTTCGAAGGATGGCTTCACTATGCTGACTCTCTCCATATTTCTTTACCTGAAGCAGCAATTGCATTTGAAGAAAAAAGGAGTGGCTTATCCAAGGGTTTTATTCGTGAAAAGGTACAGATTGCGTGGCAAACAATGTCTCAATCTGTAGAAAAGGGGATGGGGAACGATCTTTGTCTTTTAGGTGGGCTTATGCCCCATGATGAAGGTGTAAAACTTATGGCTCTTGTAGAAGGAGGGCGATCTCTTTCTGGTGAAACTGTAGGAAAGGCTGTGGCAAGAGCGCTGGGCGTCATGACATTGAACGGATGTATGGGGTGTGTAGTAGCAGCTCCGACTGCGGGGTCAAGTGGTGTATTGCCTGGAGCCCTTCTAACAGCAGCTGAACATTTAAGCTCAGATATTGCGGAAATAGAAAATGCGTTACTTGTAGCGGCAATGACAGGGGCTCTCATCGCTATGAGGGCACCAGTTTCCGGAGCATTGGGAGGATGCCAATCCGAGATAGGTGTTGCTTCTGCCATGACTGCTGCTGCTTTAGCACAGCTTTCCGGAGGTACTGCAAAAGAGGTTGTTCATGCTTCTTCACTTGCTTTAAAAAATATTTTGGGACTTATCTGTGACCCTGTTGCAGGACCAGTTGAGATTCCATGCATTAAACGCAATGCTATAGGGGTAGCCAATGCTTTTGCGGCTTCAGATATGGCTATTGCTGGCATAGAAAGTATTATCCCGCCAGATGAAGTGGTCGATGCTCTCATCAATGTACAGAAGCTTTTGCCTGTTGAACTTCGAGGAAGCATGCGAGGAGGGTTAGCTTCTACCCCTACCGCACAAAAACTCAAAGACAAATGGTTTGCAAAATTGGGAGTAAAGAATAGTTAAGCATAAAGGAGGCGGTGTTCATGAAAAAGTTTTTTGCAGCACTATTGGGAATTTCTTTTGTTTTTGCGGCTCTCTTTATGGTAGGCGGAGAAGCTCTGGCCAAAGAGAAATCTTATGTCTGGAAGATTTCTCATATCCGCCCGGCAGATACGGCAATTGACAAAGATGTGAAGTGGTTTGCAGAAAAACTTGAACAGGAATCTAACGGTCGTATTAAGCTCCAGATTTTTGATAACAGTCAGCTTGGCGACTACACCGTCGTTCATGAAAGAGTGAGTGTTGGTGCGGTAGACATGGCCATTCAGCCTGTCGTTACCACTGCCGACAAAATGCTCCAGATATTGAATCTCCCGTACATTGTGAATGATTGGGAGGGAGTAAAGAAAAATTATGTAAGCGGCACTCCCCTCATGAACTGGGCAGCGGAACGTTACGCCAAACAAGACCTCAAAATTATTAGCGTTTGGCCGGTGTATTTCGGAGGAACCGCTCTCATGAAAAAACCTGAGAAACCTGGCGATCCTTCCGTCTCTAAAGGGCTGAAAGTCCGAGTCCCGACGCAGAAAGCCTTTGAGCTTCTGGCAGATGCACAAGGATACATGGCTACTCCTCTTGCTTTTGCTGAAACCTTTACAGCTCTTCAGACTGGAATTGTAGATGGGGCTTTTGGAGCCGGAGCAGAAGGATATTATGCGAATTTCCGCGACATTATCAAGTGCTATGTTCCATCGAATACTCATTTTGAGCAGTGGTATCTCATTATAAACATGGAACTTTGGAACTCTCTTTCTGAGGAAGATCAGGCTTTAATTACTACGTTGGCTCGCGAAATGGAAGATCGCCGCGTTGCTCAGGCTGAATCTGATCAAGCGGCAAATGAGAAGCGTATGGAAGAGTATGGCATTGAGGTTGTTCACCTTTCCAAAGAGGAGCTTCAAGCCCTTACTGATAATGCTCGAGAAAAAGTTTGGCCTGAAATGAGAAAGATACTTGGAGAGGCAAACTTTGACGAAGCTGTGAAGCTAGTTATGGATTAAAACTGTTTATAAGTAGGGGCTTCAATAAGCCCCTACTTTCTAAAAAGGGGGAATTGTAGTGTCAGAATCGTTGCTTACCATTTTGAAAAGAGAAGTTAAGCCAGCCCTTGGATGTACTGGCCCGACCTCTGTTTCTTTTGCTGCAAGTGTGGCTCGAGCAGCTGTGGAAGGGGAAGTAAAATCCATAAAAGTTGTGATGGATCGGGATACGTATAAAAATTCTATAGCAGTGGGTATCCCAGGCACATCTCTATTAGGGCTTGATATAGCGGCTTCTCTCGGTGCCGTTGCTGGGGATGCAGAGGCGGGCCTGGAAGTTTTACATAATATCACGAAGGAAGACGAGAAAAGGGCCATAGCCATGCTACCCAACACCCACATTTCTATCGATTGGACTCGAAAAGAGGTTGGTCTTTATATTGATGCTACAGTTGAAACTACAAATGGAGTTGGACGAGCAGTTGTCGTTAAAACCCATACAAATGTAGTTCTTATAAAAGCCAATGAAGAAATGATATTGGCTAAACCCCAAGAAGATACAGCAGCTTCTGACTATTCGAAAGATGCAATCCTTTCTTATAAGCTTAAGGATCTTTACGATTTTTCTTTAAGTGAGCCTCTTGAGAATTTATTATTCCTTCAAGATGCCATAGTGATGAACGAAAAACTTGCCAAGGCTGGTTTTGAAGAACAAGCAGGAGGAAAGTTTGGACAGGGGTTCCTCGATTATCCCTATATGAATCCTATTATCAAGGCTAAAGCCTTGACAGCCGCTGCCTCTGATGCACGAATGGATGGCCTGGGGCTGCCAGCCATGAGTTGTGCCACAAGTGGAAATGTTGGCATTACAGCTTCGTTACCCCTTGTTGTTATGGCTCGTGAACTTGATAAAGATAAAGAAGCGCTTCTTCGATCTCTTGCCCTTAGTTTTCTTGTCACTATTTATCTAAAGAGTCATATTGGTCGCCTTTCACCGATGTGTGCTTGCGCCATAGCTGCGGGGTTGGGTGTTACTTCTGGAATGGTCCTTATGCTTGACGGTTCTTTTGAGCAGGTGGAAAGAGCAATCAATACTGTTGTAGGAAGTATTGGCGGCATCTTGTGCGATGGCGCAAAGCTCGGATGTGCTATGAAGTTGGCCAATGCGGTAGGTACGGCAATGGAATCAGCTTATTTGGCAATGAATAATACGTCTATCCGTTCAGGAGACGGACTCGTTTGTGAGAGAGCAGATGATACCATCTGCATTCTTGGCCGGATAGCACAAAAGGGAATGGCTCCTGCCGATGAAGAAATGTGCCGTGCCATTATAGAACGAGAACAGGGTTAGGGGGGAACTTTATGGAAACCTTGAAGCTGAGACGAATCTCAATTTCAAACATAGAGTTTGGGACAGTCACTGAAATTAAGGATAAGACTCTTTTTATAGATAAAGAAGAGCTCGTTTCCCTTCTTCTCGAAGATAAGCAGCTTCAAAGTGTTGATATTAAAGTAGCTCGGCCTGGGGAAAGCAAGCGAATTATCCCTGTAAAAGATGTCATAGAGCCTCGAACGAAACTCGAAGAAAAAACCTACACCTTCCCGGGCTTTTTTTGTGACCCTAATTTCCTTTCGGGTCGAGGAACCACAGTTGTTCTCGATGGGGCAGCTGTGGTGACGTCAGGTAAACTTGTGAATTTCCAGGAAGGTCTCATAGATATGAAGGGAAAAGGTGCGGAATACAGCATCTTTTCGAAGAAGAACAATATAGTTTTGCTTTTTGAGCCAGTCCCTGGTCTTGGGAAACATGAACACGAGCGAAGTGTACGAAACGGCGGCATTAAGGTCGCCCGTTTCCTGGCAGAAACAGTAAAGAACTACCCTTTATACGAAGAAACAACGTACACGGTTCCTACGTTGGCGGAACTCCTAGGAAGAAACAGCTCATTACCTAAAGTGATTTATGTCTGTCAAGCCATAGCACAAGGATTGCTTCACGATAACTATTTCTATGGTCTCAACGCGCAGGGATGTCTTCCTGTCTTCATGAATCCGACAGAGCTTATGGATGGAGCTGTGGTAAGCGGTAATTGCGCAGCCCCATGCCACAAACATACTACGTACCACCATCAAAACAACCCTATTGTAGAAGATCTTTTATTAGAACATGAAAAAAATATTAATTTTCTAGGAGTTATAGTCGCTCCTGTTCGCACAGCTTTCGTAGAGAAAGAGCGGATCTGCAACCAGGTATTCAAAATAGCTGAAATGCTGGGAGCAGATGGGGCCATCATTTCCGAAGATGGGGGAGGCAACCCCGAGGCCGATCTCATGATGCTCACGAGGCTCTTTGAAAAGCGTGGCATAAAAACAGTGCTGGTCACAGATGAATATGCTGGTTCTGATGGTGCGTCTCCAGGCCTTGCAGATGTAACTCCAGAGGCAGATGCTGTTGTAACGAACGGAAACGGTAATGAGCGAGTGATTTTACCTCCTATGGACGAAGTTATTGGCCATATTGAATGTGTTGATGTCATTACAGGCGGTCATTCCGGCAGTCTTCTCCCTGATGGGTCTGTGTCTATGGAAATAGCTGGCATCATGGGGGCTACCAACGAATTAGGCATAGAAAACCTCACCACATGGGCAATTTAGGAGGAGGAGCTATGAAAAAGATCAAAGTCGTTCATTACATAAATCAATTTTTCGGGCAGATTGGTGGGGAGGATAAAGCAGGTATACATCCCTTTACGACAGATGGGCCAGTGGGTATTGGTAATATTTTTCAACAAGAGTCTGATAATCGGTATGTAATAGTAAAAACGATTATTTGCGGAGATAACTATGCAGCGGAGAACTTAGAGACAGTGAAAGAACAGGTTCTTCTATGGGTTAAAAAGGAAGAACCAGATCTATTTATTGCAGGGCCAGCCTTTGCTGCGGGACGATATGGAACCTCTTGCGGCACCCTATGTCAAGCTATAACAACGACTTTGAAAATCCCAGCTATAACAGCCATGCATCCTGTAAATCCAGGGGTAGATATTGCCAGAAAAGATCTTTTCATTATTGAAACAGGTGATTCAGCTCGGGAAATTTCTTCTGTTGTGCCTCGAATGATTCATCTCGCGGATAAAGTTCTGGAGAAGAAAACTATTGGAGGCCCTGAAGAAGAAGGATATATCCCAAGAGGCATACGAACCAATATACGGAAACCTCAAAGGGGATCTCGGCGAGCAGTGGATATGTTGGTTAACAAACTTTACAACCGTCCTTACATTACAGAACTCCCCATGCCAGTCTTCGATACTGTTCCTCCAGCTCGCCCTGTCTTAAACATGAGAGATGCCGTAATCGCCATTGGTACGGAGGGTGGGATCGTACCTCGAGGAAATCCAGACCGAATAGAGGCTCATAACGCTTCGAAATGGTGTCACTATTCCATAAAGGGCCTCGATGCATTGCAAAAAGGGGATTATGAAGTCGCTCATGGAGGCTACGATCCTGTAGCTGCAAATGAAAATCCTAATCGTGTATTGCCTCTTGATGCTGCACGGATTTTAGAAAAAGAGAAGGCTTTTGCTCGTCTCCATAACGAATATCCCGTTACTGTAGGAAATGTTACGGCGGTGAGGTCTGCGGAACGATATGGGCGAGAAATAGGAGAAATGCTTTTAAGCCAGGGGGTACATGGAGTTATTCTTACTTCCACTTGAGGAACGGGTACTCGTTGCGGAGCAACGTTGGCCCGAGAAATAGAGCGAGTGGGGTTACCAGCAGTTCTCATTACAGCCATCCCATCGGTTGCCTTCACAGTAGGGGCCAACCGAATAATACGAGGGGTTGCTATTCCTCATCCAGTAGGCGCTCCTTCAGAGAAGCCAGCAGAAGAGCTTGCCATCCGGAAACGTCTTCTTGAAAGAGCTCTCAAAGCCTTGTCTGAACCCATTTTAGAACAGACTATTTTCGAGGAATAGAAATGCGTATCCTATCGAACAATCCTCGGGTGATCAGTGCTTTCTCCCAAGCAGAATCTATAAAAGGTTCGGCCTCCCTTGTGTTGGAGTTTGCACGGAAATACATCCATGTGGGGTTTGTTCTCTTTGCGCATCCATTAGCTGGGAATGCTCGTCTTTGCCGAAATCCTTACAGATCTGTTGTACTCGATGGACCTCAGAATGAAGTGTGTGCCCGGTCGGTACTCTGGATTGATGATGCAATTGAACGTCTATCTCGAGGACAATTCGATAGCGATATAGCCAAGCAAGATGACTATAGCTTCATTGATTATGATTTGCTCTTATCGACGATTCGCTTAAATATAACCTAAAGGAGGGGTAGCAATGGATCATAAATTTGCAGTACTTGGCAGCGGGAATGGAGCACGGGCTTTTTGTGCACAGATAGGGGCTAAAGGGTACGACGTTATGATGTGGGAACCTCTCGAGGCTACCGAAGATTACAAACGACTTCGGGAAGAAAAGAAGATGTATCTTAAAGGAGATATTAATCTAGAAGGTAATTTAATGGGTGTTACCATGGACATTGCTGAAGCTATGGATAAGGCGAAAGTGCTTTTTGTGGTCGTTCCTTCTTTTGCACATGAACCTATCTTCAAGAAAATGCTCCCCCATCTTAAAGATGGACAGCATGTAGTAGTAGTACCTGGTAACTATGCTGGTTTCAGACTTCGTAAAATAATGAAAGAAGCTGGAGTTGATGTAAAAATTTCCATTTCAGAGACAGCTTCTATGCCTTATGCTTGCCGCATTAGCAGCTACAATACAGTCCGGATTTTTAAAAAGAAATTTAAGTTGCAAATTGCCACTTCTCCTGCAGCTGAAGCAAAAGAAGTATTCGAAATAATGCAAGATATTTTTAAGGGATATGTAGAATTTATTCCCTCCAATAGTTTACTTGCCATTGACCTTGATAATATCAACTTTACCCTCCACCCACTGCCAGTTCTTCTAAATTATGGCGCTATCGAAAAAAATCCGGAAGGATTCCGCCATTACATGGATGGAATTACTCCCGAGATAACAAGGCTTATGGAAAAAATGGATGAAGAGCGAAGAGCCATTGGTAGAGCTTATGGAGTAAATCTCATTGAAGCCCTTGAACAGCTTAAAATGTTTTACGGAGACAACGACACAAAAACATATTATGAGTACGTGCAGAGTCCTCAATCTCCCTATGAAGACTTAATAGGGCATAATATAAAAGGGCGATACCTTACAGAAGATGTTCCCGGAGTTCTTGTTCCGGCCCTGCTGCTTGCCCGAAAAGCTGGTTGTAGTGCTCCTACAGTGGAGCTTGCGGTGGAATTGGCTTCTCGTCTTCATGGAGTGGACTATCTGAAGAATGGAACCACCCTTGAGACACTGGGTATTGCAGATCTTTCCATTGACCAGATTCGTAATATTTAACAAAAGAACTGAAAAGGGGCAGCCTTAACAAGGCTGCCCCTTTTCTTTATGAGATGTTTGGGGTTGTTTTATTTAGCAGGCAGAGCGAGAAGCCATAATATCGAGAATAATTTTGTCTACGTCACTCATTCCCTGGGTGTTTACCGTTACCACATTGGCGACGGTTTCTTCGATCTTCTCGTCAATAACTCCCTGAGGGATTTCAATGCAATGTCCGTTCATAACGAGCTCTGCGGCCTGTACAGCCTCAAAAGCTCCAGTTCCGACCTTCAGTGAGCATGTTTCCTTGGCTCCATCGCACAGCATTCCAACAAGGTTCCCCAGCACAAGCTCCATGGCTTTGGCTGCCTGGACATCGGAACCTCCCAGAAGATGAACGATTCCGCCGGCAGCGCCGGCTCCAGCCGCTACGGCACATCCGCAAACCGGGCTCAGTCGTCCCATCCGGCTTTTCACGAAGCTTGTACACAGGTGGCTGTAAATAATGCCTTCTGCTATCTCTCTGTCGCTTTTGCCGAGTTCCCGTCCCAGAATATAGACGGGCAGGATGGCGGTGATTCCATGGTTCCCACTCCCCGCGCTGCTCATGACAGGGTAGGGGGCTCCAGACATTCGAGCGTCGGAAGCTGCGGAACTAATAGCGCGAATTTTAATGGACCGGTCCAGGGTCTCCCAGTTGGCAGCGGCTTTTTTGAGGGTTTTGCCCACCTCAAGACCGAGGGTTTGGCTCTCGTCGAAACCATGTTCTGCCATGTCCATATTCATTTGTGCCCCTTCCAGCGCATAGGCGGCATCATCGTCGTCCATCTGCTGGATAAGGTCTACCACAGATGAGAAGGGCATTTGGGCGATCTCCTGCGCGGCAGAAAGAGACTCTTTCTCTCCAGATTTATTCTCTTTTGTCTCTGCCTCAAGAGAGAAGACAGTTTTCCCATCAAGGGTGACCTGTACAATGCCTGTATGGCTGCCTTCAATGATACAGATGGCTGTTTTATCCCCGCCCTGCACGCTTGCTTTGACATAAACACCGTTCCGGTCGGGATCCGGGAGGACCTGTACATGTCCGGCAGACACCATTTTCTGAGCTTTAAGCACCATGTGGTCAGTACAGTCTTTGAGGACTTCGAGACCGAGGGAACTCTTTCCGCATAAGGCGCCTAGCGCCGCGGCAATGACATTGCCCCGCAGGCCGTTTGTCCCGGGAATGCCTACAGACATTCCATTCTTGAATATATTTCCACTCACCAGAACCTTAATGGAATTTACGGGGACATTTCCCAGCTCTTCCGTAGCCCGGGCGACAGCCAAAGCTACCGCGCCGGGCTCGGTACATCCTAATGCAGGCTTTACCTCTTCTTTAAGGAAATTCTTGAGCGATACCATGTATATAGACTCCTTCTCTTCAGCAGATTTACCGTGCTGTCTCTTCGATAAGTTTCTTGACAAGCAGCAGACGCTCGTCGGATGTGTTCGGGTTAACTACGCAGCCAGGAGCAAAAATAACAGCTTTTCCATCATTATGTTTCCATGTATCTTGAACCTGAGCGCGAAGTTCTTCTTCTGTCCCATTGGGAAGAGTGTGCTTGTGGCTCAATCCTCCGCAGAAGCAGCGGTCAGTTTTAGCCCGAGCTTCCTCCATGGAAGGACCGTCATCTCTATCATGCCAGTTCAAAACTTGAATTGGATAATCAAGAAGTTCCTCGAAATAGATGTTCGATCCATGAATGTGAAGCACGTTAAACCAAGATGTATCTTTAATGGCGTCAAGGATGACTCGGTCGTACTTTTTCATGAACTCGTTGAGTTGTGTTTCGTTAAGACGGTCGCGGCTTGCCATCTGCGTAGCAAAAAATACTCCCGCCGCACCGTTCTCAACAGCAGCCAGAGCAAATTCCTTCGTGGTCTCGGTAATAACTTCCAATCCCTTATGAACCTTCTCTGGGCACTCTACCAGGTGCTTTTTCAGAGTCTCTTCACCAGCCATTTTAAGAGCAGTTGTAAGGGGACTGAAAACAGTCTGTACAATAGGAACCTGACAATGGAGTTCTTTAAGGGCAATTCGCTGAGATTCAAGAACAATGGCATACTCCCCAGATGTACCGCAACGAGGAGTAATCTTGTCCCAATCCTCAGGCGTAGCTATAGGGAAATTGGCAGCTACGGGTGGTTCGCCAAACCCTTCGAATACCTTGAGGTCTGTACCCCAATCAATGGTGGAGAACATTCCGTAAGGCATGTATTTAATAAAGTCCAGATCCAGAGCTTCTTGATAATGAATAGCGAGCTCCGCCAATCTTCGAGGCATTCTGTCTTTGTTGGGGAAATGCCACCAAAGGCTGTACGGTAAACGATCTGTCTCTTTCCCAGCTATAGCATGTTCGATTCGTTCGCGATGATTCATAGATAAATCCTCCTTAGTAAAGAAATTTGGCATAAGCGACATATGTCTGTCTAAGGTTCACAACGCGTACAGTTCATAGAAAGAACTTACCGCGTTAAATACTGAATTATGTGATGTTCTGCGTTTTTTAAATGCTCTTTCAGAAGATCTACAGCTTTTTCTATATTTCTTTCTCGTAAAGCAGTTATCAACTGCTTGTGAGCTTCGATAGATTCAGATTGGAAACTTAAAGTTCTTAAATAAATACGAATATAGCGATCAATATTCTGGTTGAGAGAATCAATCATAGCGAGAAGGCGAGGCCTCTTCGCATATTGATATAGAAAAGAGTGAAACTTCCAGTTTTGGTCACTCCAATTGGCAGAATCTTTTTCTGCGCCAGCTTCTTCTACAAGCCGCAGTGCTTCATCAAGGACGTCGTTGGAAAGATTGGGAAAGGCGAAACGCAAGGCTTCAGACTCTAAAATAAAACGAATTTCGAAAATTTCTTTTGCTTCATCGGGAGAAAGAGTGGAAACGACCGCTCCTTTATAGGGGTAAAAAGTTACAAGCCCTTCTGCCTCCAATTGCATTAAGGCTTCTCGAACGGGGATGCGGCTTACACCTAGCTGGAAAGCGATGTCATCTTGTCGCAGCTGCTGCCCACTTTCCAAATATCCTCTCATAATGGCTTCTCTGAGACTTTCTAAGACCTTTTGCTTCATCGTCTTGTCACCGTCAGAGCTAATGGGGGTCAATTGCGCTAAAGACAAAAAGAACTCCCTCCCTTCGTTCAATAGTCAGTTTATTTCGCCAATGATTTTATACGATATTTTATATTATTTTTATCTCACTATACTAAATATCGTAAAGATGTCAATAATGATGACTGGTTTTGTAAATGTGCAGTGCTTGAACATGATGGGGGCATAAGGAAAAGGGGCGTTCTTTCAGAAATAACCCTTGCCTAATCAAAAAGGTGGCTTCTCAGAAACGAAGCCACCTTTGTAATCAGTTCCTCAGTTACATAGAGTATCAAATATGCTTTCGTCATTCATTTATATTGCGTTCTTTCAAGACGAGGTACTTCCTCTTTCTACTTTTTCCTTCGCCCGGATTCCATAAGAATAGCTACTGGCCGAAGGGAAGGGATATTTTCACAGACAATTTTAATGACAACAGCGATGGGAACGGCGAGTACAGCTCCGAAACCACCCCAGAGCCATCCCCAGAAGAGCAGCGATACTAATACGATAATTGGATTGATGTCGAGAGCGTCTCCCATGACCTTGGGGGTTAAGAAATTTCCTATCCCCATTTGAATTATTAATAGAGCGATAGATGCGGCTATAGCAGGCCCCAAATCGGGGTAAAATTTTACCAACGCCACTAAAATAGGGGGGATAGACGCTAGAATCGATCCAATGTAAGGAATAAAGTTGAGAACAAAGGCCAGCACTCCCCAGTTAACGGCGAAATCCACTCCGATGGCCGTTAAGGCGAGCCATGCGGCTATGCCGGTCGCGGCGCTGATGATCACCGCTGTAACTAAATATCGACCTATCTGTGCGGATATGGCGTTAATAACCTGCTGCACTCGCTCCGCAGTAGTGGGGGAAAAAGCTCGTTTAAGTTTCCCCCCTGGCGCAGGTGTCCCCAGCAATATGAAGATCAGAAATACGATCACGAGAAAAAGATTACTAACCAGAGAAATAGCAGTTCCTGGAAGTGTAAGAAGCCAGGAAGTTAAGCGTTTCCCCCAATCAAATTCAATCAAAAGATCTGTTGGTAGGTCTGTGGATTGGCCGACATCCTGTATAAGATGTATCAGGCGTTCATAATAGGCCGGGAATGCGTTTACAAAGGGCATTAAACGCCTATAGAGGAAAGTGAACGCCAGTAAACAGACACCTAAAAAAAGAATAAGTAACAACGTTATAGAGAGGGTAGGAGGAATTTTTTTCTTCTCGAGCTTTCTCACTATAGGTTTAAAAATATAAGAAAGAAGCCACGCCACTACCAAAGGCATAACAACGCTTCTTGCAGAGCGAAGCACGGCGCCTGCCGCTACAACACAAAGAAACCCCATAAAGAAAAAAAGGCTTCGGAACCCATATCGACTTACAACCTGAACCCTTTCTTTTATCTCTTCGTTACTATTATTCTCAGAAGAAGAGCCCATATTTCCCCTCCTATCCTAGGAGGTCTGCGTTGATACGACCACCTATGCAGCCAATGTAACCGATGTGGCCAATATAGACAATAATTAAATGGTGCCAGATTTTGACGAAGAGTGTTTCCCCTATACAGTTCACTCAGATGACGTAACCTCACAAGTTTCAGTACGCCCACCTCTAGATGTGATCATTGCAGGCTCCAGTGCTCTCATGCCACTAAACATGCTGAAGAAAGGTGCATTTCCCCTCTCTTGCATATTTCAAGACTTGGCACCATGCTCTCCAACGCATTCAGCGGAGGCAAGAATGTGAGAGCGCATTAATTCAACAGCTCTTTCTTCATTATGCCCCTTCAGTGCATTTACAATTTCTCTATGTTCATCAAGGCTGGGGTTCCCTCCGAAGTCAAAAAATGATTCAAAAAGCACTAAATAGACGAGAGAGCGAGAGAGTACGCTTACGATAAGATCATAAAGAACTACATTCCCACTGGCTTCCGCAATAATTTTATGGAAAGCATTGTTTATCTCCAGGTACTTATCCAAATCCTTCTCTGCAAAAATACTTTCTTCTTTTTGCATCTCTTCTTCCAACATGCAAAGCTGAAGAGGCGTTATGTGATGTACCGCTTTTTTCACAGCCAAACATTCTAAATATGCTCGCATCTCGAAGGTATTTTCAATCTCTTCTTTAGATGGGTCGACTAAACTGGCACCTTCGTTGGGTATCATGTTAATAAGCCCTTCATTTGCAAGACGTCTAAATGCCTCTCGCACAGGGGTTCGACTCACATGTAACTGCTCTGCGATAGCTATTTCTGGAAGATGTTGCCCCGGTTTGAATTCTTTATTCATGATTTTACGGCGTAGTTCTTTGTATACATAATCTACAGATGATTGTGTTTGAGAATGATGCCTCAATAAAAAAACCTCCCTGTCCACATAGATTTTCTGTCGAAGGAACCCTATTCAGAACTCCCCACGAGAAAATTCTCCATAACTGCTTAGATTCAGACATAGATAAATATATTTATATTAAAGAAGATGTTATTTAAGAAGTTGTGAGAGAACGGAAAAATCAATTAAAAAGCTGGCTTTATTTTATCAAATTTTTCATAAAGACCTCCAACTCATCATACATTTATTTCCCTAGTGTCTTCATTGTCGCCTTGTTTTCCAGAATTCTATGTATCCATTGAATGCTAAAAGATGCAATATCGATTGTCAAGGACCTTAGAAATTTATGCGGCGAGAAGGAAAAGATGTCGAATCTGGTTGTTCCCATTCTAAAAGTATCTCTTGTATCGAGTTGTTTATGAAATTTTAGAAATTGAAAAAACTTGACAGGACGGGGAAAATGGATTATGAATACTATGTATTCCATGAATACTAAAAGAATTATATAGTAAGAAAGAGGAGGAAGCTCATGGACAAGAAAAAGGTCGTATACCCTTATATTCCAAACTCCGTTCCTCATATTCAGGAAGAAATGTTGAAGGAAATAGGTGCGGAAAGCATTGATGAATTTTTTGAGTGTATCCCTTATGAATTAAGGCTTCACAAACCACTTGATCTTCCCGCCCCCCTCCTTTCTGAAATTGAGCTTAAGCGACATGTGCAACAGGTTCTTTCAAAGAATGCCACTACTACAGAAAATATTAGTTTTCTTGGCGGAGGGTGCTGGAACCACTACGTTCCCGCCATATGCGATGAAATAAACCAACGTTCGGAATTTCTTACGGCCTACGCAGGAGAGCCTTACGAAGATCACGGAAGATTTCAAGCTCTTTTTGAATATGAAAGCATGATGGCCGAGCTTGTGGATATGGATGTTGTAAACGTTCCAACATATGATGGAGCTCAGGCCGCAGCCACAGCCATCAGAATGGCTTCCAGAATTGCGAACCGCAGCGAAGTGCTTGTGGCTGAAAATATTCATCCAGAAACAAAAGCAGTTATAAAAAATTACTGCAACCCAGATCTCTCAATAGTCTGCGTCCCCTGCGATCCTAAAACAGGATGCCTTGATGGACAGAAACTCAAAAGCCTTACATCGTCTAAAACTGCTGTTCTCTATTTTGAAAACCCATCTTTTATCGGCACTATAGATTCCAATGGTTCCCACATAGCGAAAATTCTTCATGAGGCTGGAGCTCTTATGGTTGTAGGTGTGGATCCTTCCTCTATGGGACTCCTGACGCCTCCGTCCCGTTACGGGGCAGATATTGTTTGCGGAGACCTACAACCTCTTGGTATGCATCAATGTTATGGTGGAGCCCGGGGTGGGTTCATGGCTACTCGGGACGACGAAACCTTCGTTAGAGAGTATCCATCCCGGCTTTTTGGAATAGCTCCCACAACCCATGGTGAGTGGGGATTTGGAGATGTAGCTTGGGAACGAACATCCTTTGCAGAGCGAGAAAAAGCTAAAGAATTTGTTGGAACAGCAGCGGCTCTCTGGGGAATTACTGCAGGGGTCTACGTAGCTCTTATGGGGCCAAAAGGCATGAAGGAGCTTGGAGAGAACGTTTATATACGCTGTCAGTACCTTATGGAAAAAATGGCGGTGCTTCCAGGCGTAAAAATACCCCTTCAATCCACCCCTCATTTTAAAGAGTTTATTGTGAACTTTGATGGAACAGGAAAGTCTGTGAAGGAGATTAATAAAGCTCTATTAGATAGGAATATTTTTGGTGGCCTCAATGTCTCGAAACTTTTCCCAAGCTATGGCGAGAGCGCTCTTTACAGCGTAACAGAAGTTACAACGCAACAAGACATGGATACTCTCATCACAGCTCTAGGCGAAATTCTTGTATAAATTGAAAGAAAGGAATGAACGCTCATGGGAATGAATATGCAAACCAAACTGAGAGACTTCCATCAGGCGCGGTGGGACGAACCCATTATTTACGAGCTCTCAACACCAGGCGAACGGGGAGTGCTCTTGCCCGAGATAGAAGAAGGAATACAGAACACCGTTAAAGATCCTATAAAAAAGCTTCCTGCCCATATGGTCCGATCAGATGAGGCAAACCTTCCTGAAATGGGACAAATGAGGGTTTTAAAACACTATCTTCGCCTTTCTCAGGAAAACCTCGGTGCTGATCTGAACATTGATATTGGGCAGGGGACGTGCACGATGAAGTACAACCCCAAAATAAACGAGGTCCTGGCACAAAATCCCAAAATAAGCCAGCTCCACCCATATCAAGATGAATCTACAGTTCAGGGGGCTCTTGAAATTATCTATAACATGGATATTGCTTTGAGGGCTATTTCTGGAATGGACGCTTTTTCTCTTCAGACAGGTGGAGGTTCTCAAGCTCTTTATTCCATTATTTCCATTATCAGAGCCTGGCTTGAGCATACGGGGCAGACAGAAACAAAAGATGAAATTATCACGACCATATATTCCCATCCTTCTAACGCTGCGGTAGCTAAACTTAAAGGTTTTAAAATCATCACAATATACCCTGGCGACGACGGACGTCCAGATTTCGAAGCCCTTAAAAATGCTGTTTCAGAACGAACAGCTGCTCTTATGATTACAAACCCTGAAGATATTGGAATTTATAATTCGCGGATCAAGGATTTTACAGATCTGGTACATAGCGTTGGAGGTCTTTGCAGCTACGATCAGGCAAATCTCAACGGCATTATGGGCATAACTCGCGCTCGGGAGGCCGGCTTCGATATTTGCTTCTTCAACCTTCATAAAACCTTTTCGGCTCCCCATGGCTGCGGCGGCCCGGGAAGTGGTGCTGTCGGCGTTACAGAAAGGTTGAAACAGTATCTTCCTGCCCCCCTTGTAGAAAAAAACATGAAGACGGGTGCTTTTTCTTTAAACTATAACCTTCCCCATTCTGTAGGGAAAATTAAAAACTTTTATGGGACCCTCCCCGCCATTCTCAAAGCCTATGCGTGGGTTCGGGCTTTAGGAGCCGATGGTATTAAGGAAGCGGCCAGGGTGGCAGTCTTAAATAATAACTATATTTTTAGAAAAATCCTGGCTATACGAGGTGCTTCTGCACCATATGCTGAAGGGGAACACAGGGTAGAGCAAGTCCGTTACAGTTGGCAGAAACTGAAAGAAGAAACGGGTGTAACCACAACTGATGTACAGAACAGGATGTTCGATTTTGGTGTCCACTATTGGACAAGCCATGAACCCTGGATAGTTCCAGAACCTTTCACTATCGAGCCAACGGAATCTTACTCAAAACAAGAGCTGGACGAGTTTATAGCTATCACTGAACAGATTGTGAAAGAAGCCTACGAAAACCCGGAGATAGTTAAAACAGCCCCTCATAAGAGTACGATCCATACAGTAGACCACTCTTATTTTGATGACCCTGAGAAGTGGGCTATTACGTGGAGAAGTTATCAAAAGAAATATCAGGGCTATTTTGAAAAAAGACGGATAGAGGAGTAACAAGGCATGAAAAAGCTGGGGCTCATCATTAATCCAATTGCTGGAATGGGTGGCAAAGTTGGGCTCAAGGGAACTGATGGCCCCGCTATATTGGCACGGGCTCTGGAGATGGGAGCCACCTCTCATGCTCCGGAGCGCGCTGCTGAGGCCCTGGAAAAACTTTTAGACATAAAAGAGGAAATACAAATTCTTACCTTTCCGGGAGATATGGGAGAAAGAGTAGCAAAACAAAAGGGGTTCTCCCCAACAATCTTATTGAAAGGAGTGATATCTGGAAAAAACACTACTTGTGAAGACACAATCCTTGCAGCAAAAGAGTTGTTAAAACAAAAAGTGGATCTTCTACTTTTTGCCGGAGGAGATGGTACGGCCCGTGACATATGTGAGAGTGTGGGCTCTCAACTTGCAGTACTCGGCATCCCCTCCGGAGTGAAAATTCACTCAGCTGTTTTTGGCTGTTCTCCGCAACAGGCTGGTGAAGTGGCTCAATTATACTTGAAAGGGCAGAGTACACAAAAGAAACTCGCAGAGGTAATGGATATTGATGAAGACCTCTTCAGAAGCGGAGTTGTAACTGCTAAGCTTTATGGGTATCTCAATATCCCTTTCGAAAGAAGAAGAGTGCAACGGCTTAAAGCAGGAAGTCCTGCTTCTGAAGAAGCTGTACACCAAGCAATAGCTGATCATATTATTCACAACGAAATGGATGCCGATACGCTGTACATCATTGGGCCGGGAACAACCACAAGGGCTGTTATGTCTGCTCTGAACCTTGATTACTCTCTTTTAGGTGTGGATTGTGTTTGCAACAAACGTCTTGTAGGAAAAGATCTTTCAGAAGAAGCACTATTAAAGCTTTGCGCTCAGCATAAAAAGGTGAAACTTCTTATAACCCCTATTGGTGGACAGGGTTTTCTTTTGGGGCGAGGAAACCAGCAAATAAGTCCTCGTGTTCTTCACTTTGTATCTCGTGATGATCTCCTTGTTCTCTGTACACCAGCTAAACTTTGTTCTTTGAAAGGTTCTCCTTTACTTATCGATACCGGCGATACACCCATTAATCAGAAATTTTCCGGTTATATCCATCTCATTACAGGATATAAGGAATATGTAGTGTATAAAGTACGATGAGACGCTGCAGCGTAATCGTTGACAGAAGGTTTTTTTGTGATATTGTAATTGATGTACACAATGGATTCAATGAATTCATTTCGTTGCTGAGCGAGTCGTACGTAACTTTAACTTCTTTTCTGCGCGTTTAACGCAAAAATATTCAGAAGGGAGTTTTCAATATGGCTAAACGCAAATCATTACAAATTGGTGCAGGGATGGTTGGTCGTTGTATTGTCAACGATATGATAAAAGATTTTGATGTTACTGTCCTTGATATGAGCGAAGAGAATTTGGCTGAAACGAAGCGCCTCTTCCCTGATGTAAAAACCGTCAAGGGGTCTGCCACAGACGAGAAGCTTTTTCAGGAAATTACCAAAGATGTAGATATCGTTACCGCTGCTATGCCTGGAACAGTAGGGTATAAGGTGACTGAGATCGCTATGAAATATGGGAAAAAGCTTGCCAGTGTCTCCAGCATGCATGGTCGTTCCGACGAACCTTTCGATAAGATCGGGAAAGAAACAGGCGGGCTCGGTATTTCAATGATTGGCTTTGAGCCTGGGATGAGCAACTTTTTTGCTGGACGTGGTTACCACCTTCTCGACAAATGTGAGGAGATGTATGTTTACGTTGGCGGCATTCCTTATAATCCGCGCCCTCCTTTTAACTACACTACCACCTGGTCTTTCACAGATAACCTCAATCAGTTTGCACAGCCTACCACTGTCGTCCGTAACGGACAGGAAATTGTAATTAAGGCATTGAGTGAGCTTAAAGAATTTCAAATCGAAGATTATCCGGTTATGGAAGCCTTTACCAGTAATGGCCTTGGAAGCCTTTTCCGCAGCTTCCACAATGTGCCCAACATGGCCGCCTATACTGTTCGTTGGCCTGGGTTGACTCAGCAGATGCGTTTCCTGGTAGATCTCGATCTCTTCGATTGGGAACCTAGAGAGATTGCCGGACATAAACTTGTACCGCGTGAAATTCTCTTCAGCCTCTTCGCTGATAAATATAAGAAACTTCCTGGTGACCTTGATATGTCTGTTATGCGCATTATCACCAAGGGATATAAAAATGGCGATGCCGTAAATTACACGTGGGAAATAGCACAAGTTGAGGATCCTGACAGCGGCTATTCATCTATGGCTTGGTGTACGGCCAGTACCTGCGGCATTTTTGCCCGTGCTATGTGTGAAGGCAGAATTAAGGGATGTGGAATGGTCTCTGCTGAAAAACTTGCAGCTGATGACGATTTCTACAACTGGGTTATGGCCGAGCAGGATAAACGTGGCGTTCATTACAAGCTCAAGATCGACATTAAAAAGGACGCCAAGAAAAAGTGGAGTCGTGGCTAGGTGTACAGAGGAGTTATTTATAGATAAGAGAAAAGTTAGGAGTTTTTCCTAACTTTTCTCTAGCACCTATTGTTTCCAGTTTTAAGAAAAGAACTTTGATAGGAATCGTTACGATTCGTAACAGTCATATCTCGTATTTTAGATAGCTTAGGGTCTAAACAGCGTCAAACCACCTTTATATATCCCTTTTATGCGCTGGCAGTTTTTTTACTCCGGCACTGTAAGGTGTCACATTACAAGGAGGTGCCTGTAGCCCATGGACGTTGCACTAGTAACGAAATGGTTAGAGTTCTTCGCTTGGAAAGTTCTTTGGAACCGTTTTTTCCCTATTATTTTTATTGTTATGGGTTTGTACCTGACAATAGGAATGCGTTTCTTTCAATTTAGACGGGCTGGAGATATCGTATATAACACTATAGGAACCCTTTTTAGAAAGAAGAAAAAAGAGGAGAAAGAGAAAGGATTTATTAGCGCTTTTGGAGCCTTTGCCACAGCCCTGGGGGGGACTGTAGGTACAGGTAACATTGCTGGAGTTTCCAGCGCCATAGCCATTGGTGGCCCAGGTGCGTTATTCTGGATGTGGATTGCGGCCTTGGTGGGAATGGTCACTAAAATGGCCGAGATTATTTTGACTCAACATTATAAACAGCGTTTCCCAGATGGGACATGCTACGGAAGTGCCGCCTTTTACATTGAAAAAGGGCTTGTTCAAGAACGAGGTTGGAAATGGTGTAAGGTACTAGCTATTGTATTCACCGTTTTCATGATTGGTGCTTTCTATTTTGCTCCTGGCCCATACACCATAATGGAATCTTTTCAACGCTCTTTCAATCTAAGCAAATATACCGCTATTGGGATGAGCATTGCTTATACCCTCCTTTGTTATTACATTGTTCTTGGCGGTATCCCTCGCGTGGTTAAATTCGCAGAAAACGTCGTTCCTGCTATGGTTGTCCTTTATGTTACGGCAGGGCTTTTTGTTATTTTCCAAGACTTTGGAGCTCTTAAAGATGCGTTTGCCAGCATCTTTTATTATGCATTTACGCCCTGTGCCGCTGTCGGCGGATTTGCTGGTGTAGGGGTTATGAAAGCTGTTCAGGTTGGCGTTGCCCGTAGCGTCTATAGCAATGAAGCCGGTTGGGGAAGTTCCGCCATTATCCACGCTACAGTGGAAGTGGACCACCCTGCTCGTCAGGGTATGTGGGGAGCTTTTGAAGTCTTTGTAGACACCATTATAGTCTGTTCCATCTCAGGCCTGATGGTGATAGTTACCGGTGCCTGGAAGAGTGGTCATGGCGGGGCTGGCGCTGTAGGCGACGCTTTGACAGCAGTATTTGGGTCATACGGTGCATATGCGCTGTCATTTTTCATGCTTATTTTTGCTTTGACCACCACAACAGGTTGGTTCTCATACTTGGAATCCCTGATCGTCTATTGCACTAGAAATAAGACACGTGAACAGCGCATGAAGTATATTCAGTTCGTTCGTTTCACTGGTCCTGGTGTTCCCCTGCTCTTTACTCTCTATGCTTTCTATAACAACATGGTTCCCTCAGTGGTCTGGATGGTTTTAGACATTCAATCTGCCGTTCCCGTATATGTGAACGTTGTGGCGTTGGTCTTGTTGTCTCCGCTCATATTCCGTCTTACGAAGGAGTTTGAAACCGATTATCTTGATCCTGAAAAAGCTGCTCGGAAAGCCGCCAAAAGAGACGCTCAGCTTGCAGAGTAGCCTATGAGGAGGACGTGTAGATGTCTGATTTTTTTGACGCTGTTAAGGTTAAAATTCAAGTCAATAGCTTCTTTGGAGGGAAAGTTCAGAGTCGTACTCTAATTTTCCCCAACGGAAGTCGTAAAACGTTGGGAGTGTATCTCCCAGGCGATTATGAGTTCCATTCTGACGGGCCAGAGAAAGTGTTAATGACTGCAGGTTCTGTGGAAGTCTTTTTCCCTGGAGACGCTGACTGGCGAAAAGTAGGCGTAGGCGAGGTCTATATGGTCCCTGCAAACACTGTCTTCAAGATCAGATGTGCAGAACTGTCGGAGTATATTTGCGACTTTCTTTAATATATGTCGATGTTCTGCCGCTGCAAAGCGGCAGAACATCATACTTTTTCCTTAAGGAAGCGGAGGTTTAGAGGATGAAGAATCTCGATGAATTAGTACTCTCTCGATCGCAAGAACTGATACAGACTGTTCAGGAGAGTGTCCGCATTCCCAGCATTTGTTCCGCACCTCAGCCCGACTGTCCCTATGGCAGGGAGATAGGGCGTACCCTGGACCATGCTCTGCATGTAGCCCAATCCTTAGGGTTTCATACTGTTAATCTCGATGGCAAAGTGGCATGGGCTGAATATGGTGATGGCGAGGAAATTGTTGGAGCCATGGGGCACCTTGATGTGGTTCCTCCAGGAGAAAATTGGGATTTCGATCCTTTCTGTGGAGATATAGTTGATAACCACATACGGGGCAGAGGAACACAAGATGATAAAGGACCTCTTTTCAGCTCCCTCTTTGCATTAAAAGCGCTGGCAGACTCTGGCGTTCCTTTGAAAAATAAGATTCGGATTATTTTCGGTCTAGACGAAGAATCCGGCAAAATGAGAGATGTAACAGCCTATCTAGAATCTGAAGGCCCTTGGCTGATGGGGTACACTCCCGACGGAGAATACCCGGTAATCAATGCAGAGAAAGGGGCTCTCAAGTTTATTGGCAAAACCAATTTCACTGGAAATCTCCCAGGTAAAATCACGCCTCTTTCTTACAACGGGGGTGAAAGCACGGGATCTGTGCCAGCAAAAGCGGAAGCCCTCCTTTCAGGGGGAAAAAGGGAATTGGAAGAAGCGAAGGGTATTCTGACAAAGATGGCAGCAGAACTTCACTGGCCAATTTCTACCAGTTGGCACGACTCCCATCTGAAGATTTCCGTTATGGGTAAAGCTGCGCATGCAACCTTACCTGGATTGGGTGTGAATGCCATTGGAAGGCTCTGTTCTCTAATGGCAAAATTGGATATGGCAGAAACATACCGTCGTTTCTTTCGCTTTATTGGAGAAAACATTGCCCTTTCCCCTGATCTATCAGGTCTAGGTTTAGCGGCTTCTCATCCTCATACGGGGGATATTACCTGTAATTTGGCTCAACTTAAAGGAGACAACAACAATGCTTCTTTCTTTGTAGGGATCTATATACCAGCTGAGACAATTTCTTTCGAAGATGCTTGCTCTAAAATTAAATCTATTTGCCTCAAAGAAGCTATTGTTCTTGATATACAAACTCAGATGGCACCACTGCTTGTATCTCCTCAATCTCGTCTCATTCAGGCCTTATCCAGGGGCTATAAGAGCGCGACAAATGAGGAGCCTCGATTACTATCTATGTGTGGCAGCACATATTCGAAAAAAATGCCGAATATGGTTCCATTTGGGGGGGCTTTCAATGATGAACCGGACTTCGCTCACGGGGCGAATGAAAGAGTTCTCATAGATCGCCTGCTCCGCAGTACGTGCATCATGTCTCATGCTCTTAGAGAGCTGGCGAACGATTAGCTATGACATATAGCCCAGTAGTGTTCCAACTTCTATTTATGACGTTTTCAGCAGCGGCGATGGATAGTGGCTACTACTTCCTTCCGGCCTATTTTTCCAGTGTTGGTTTCGATACTGGCCCATGGCTGGGATGGATAATGGGGGCCGGGTATGGAGTATCAGCTCTTTCTCGACCATTCGCTCCTTTGATAGTAGAACGAATTGGTCTTGATCGCTCTCTGAAAGTTGGATTTCTATTACTACTGGTTGCTTCCGTAGCTTTGGCTGTTGGTCCATTAACAGTGGGACTTGCTATCTTCTACAAAGTACTTCTTGGCTTCGGCTTTACGCTTCAGGGAGTTTCCATGATAGCTTATCAAATGGTTCTCGTTCCAAAACAGACGCGAGGACGGGATATCGCCCTGATCTCTTTGGGGTACGTTCTTCCATCTCTCATACTTGCGCCTTGCCTTGAATGGATTCTCCTTAAAGGCTATCCGCACGTCTACTCTTTAACTCTTGTAGCAGTTGTGTTAGGCGGATTATTGCTCAGTCTTCGCTTCAGAGGAGAGCTAGAACACCCCAGCCTTTGTAAAGAAGAGAAAGGGGCTGCTAGCTACAAAGAAATATTCACCATGCGCCCAATCCTTGCATTCATGGCTGTCATGTTCGTTTTCTCCTTAGTGGATGCCATGCAGATTACCTTCGTGTCTCTTGCTTATGAACGACATCTTGTGGCTACGGCGTTTTTCCTTCCTGTTGCCGTTACGTCTCTGGCAATCCGTACTTTAGGAGGCTCCCTTTTGAATCGTTTCCCTCGTCGTCTTTTGGCAGGAGCTACTACCTTTGTTACAGCCATTGGTATTTTAGGTACGAGTTTCGCCTCATCCTCATGGCAACTTGTATTCTTAGGAATTTTTTTCGGCATTGGAATGGGAATCGGATTCCCTGCCATGACGTGCCTGGTAGGGGATTTAGGTGATGATCGAACGCGTACAAAGCTTGCAGCAATCTATGGGCTGCTTTATTCAGGTACTTTCTTTATAGTCCCTGCAATTATTAGCTCTATTGCGGCATACCTGAACTATACAATAGCCTATCGTCTTGTATCTATTGCCTTTTTAAGCCTGAACGTTGCTGCTTTTCGCTGGAGTTATGGTATACAGCAAGCCGCGACTTCACAAAATATAGAAACCATATCGGAGGTATGACATTATGAAAATTGGATTTATTGGTGCGGGTCTCATTTGTGAAATTCTAACTCAAAATATTTTGGGCAGCGGGCTTGTTAAAGCGGAGGATATCCACATTACCGATGTTTTTAAAGCTCGTGAAAAAGAAATGCACGATCGCTATGGCCTTACAGTTGCTTCTGATAAGGCTGACGTTATTAAGGCTGCAGATTTTGTGTTTATTTGTGTTCGCTCTGATAATGCAATAGATCTTGCAGAGGAACTTCGTAAAATGAACCCTGATTTCAGTGGCAAAGCCCTTGTTTCCATCTCATCGGGCATACCCATGAAACTTTATGAGGATATCTTCCCAGACCTTGCCATTGCCAGGGCTCTTCCCAACCCTCCCAGCCGCATTGGCCATGGAGTAGTTGCTGTAGCCTTTAACAAAAAATTTAACGATACTCAGAGAGAAAATCTCATGAAACTTTTTGATTCCATGGGGAAAGCTTATATGCTCGACGAAGAGAAAATCAACGTTGCTACAGCTACTACAGGCCCTGCACCTGTCTATGCTTTCTTCGAAGCCATGGTAGAATCTGCTCTACTTCTTGGCATTGACCATAAAACGGCATCTCATATGGCCTTTGGGACAGTAGAAGGTTGTTTAAAAGTTTGGGAACGACAAATTGATAATATAGCAGGCCTATTGAAAGAGACGAGCACTCCAGGTGGTATCTCTGTCCGTCAGCTTTATGCACTTGAAAAACGGGCTTTCAAGGCTATTGTCAAAGAAAACTATGAGGAAGGCTGGACTCGCACAAAGGCTTACAGCGATTCTATTCGAGAAATGTTAAAAAAGTAAGTTTTTAAAAGAAAGTCTCGAAGGTAGTGTCTGTGAATATTATTGGAGTTTTTTATAGCCTTCTTGTCGCTTTTGTGTGGGGAAGTGCCCCTATTATCTATCGCTATTGCATTGCGAGCAGTTCTGCATTGAAGATGCAGGCTGTGCGTAGCATTGGATTTTTAGGATGTGGTCTGGTTATAGCGGCATTTTCTCCAGATATAATGCGAGTTGCTTTCCATTCGGCCTTCCTGGTTTCCATTGGTGGGCTATCGGCTCTTTTAGTTGGCGACTCGCTTTTTTTCCACGGCATTAAACTTATAGGGCCTGGTACCGCTACCGCTATTACAGGTACCTATCCCTTCTTTGCAAGTGTTGCGGCGATTCTTTTCCTTGGCGAAAAAGCTACCACGGCAACGGTTGTGGGAACAATCTGTATTTTTGTTGGATTAGTGGTCTTCCGCATGAAAAAAGAGGAACCAAAGCAGAAATCTCTTAAGGGAGTTCTTCTGGCACTCTTCGCAGCTTTTTTTTGGAGTGTTAACTTTGTTTTAACTAGATGGGGAATGACTGCAGGTAATATTTCGCCCAAGGCCCTTGTTTTCTGGCAATCTATTTCTTTCTTCATATCTATATGGCTGTGCTGGGGCATCTCTTGGTTTAGAAACGGGCGACAAGAGCCTTTTTTTAAAATGCCGCTTAAAAACATGCTCATGATGATAACAGTGGGAGTTCTATCAATGGGGTTGGGAGGCTTCCTGACGTCAGAAGCGATGAGATATGCTCCTGCATCGGTAGTAACTCCTATTACTGCATCTAGCCCCCTCTTTGCGGCATTTTGGGGGAGAGTACTCTATAGGGAACCTATTTTAATTCCCCAATGGATTGGCATTGTCCTTATACTTGCTGGTGGAGTTGCCATCAACTTCGGTTGATAAGGCATTCATAGAACAGTAACAAAGCCCCTCTTGTAGTGAAAACGAAGCAGCGTTTCAACTACGGGAGGGGCTTTCTCCCGTCCTCTTACCCACACTATCAATAGTATGCAACAAGCAACCATTGGCCGGCATGTAGTACATAGAGCAAAACCTAGCACCACCCTACCTCCAAAAACCTTCCAGCGACGTTATTTACGCGCTCAGGAAGGGCCATCATGTACCAAGAACCTCTCCTGGCTTTACTGCACGTTGCACAGCCTGATGCCACGTATTTTACAAGGCCAGCTGTTCGACGAAAGGCCCTACTTGGGGAACTTCTCCCCCCACGTATTTGTATCTTTTACCCCTTGACCCCACTTATAAGGGTGAAGGCTGGTAAAAGAAAGGAGGTGTGGCTCGTGTCTCTGTATATTCCTGTTGAAAGTCGGCTACAGCTTCGCATTAATCTTGGTCCCGATGAAAATGGCGACATGGTTCTTAAAAGCATGAACTTCTCTGATGTATTACCTGAAGCCGAAGCTGACAAAGTAGATCTTGTCGCGAAATCTCTTGCTTCCTTGCTTGAGTATCCTCTCGAGGAAACGCTGAAGATCGATAGTAACGCCGTTGAAGAGCAGTAGTTATCAGGTATCGTAGAGTTTAGATAAAAAGGGGGGATACATATGAAGAGCGTACGACTCAAGTTTGGAACGTCCGACGGAAAAAAACGAACCATCTCCCTGCGATATCCACGGGCAGATATAACAGAGCCTGAGGTCCGCAGTGCCATGCAGGCCCTTATCGATAACAACATTTTTGTAAATGGCCTTACTGCTATTGCAAGCGCAGAGATGGTAGAGACCACTGTGACTCCTCTTATTGAAGGGTAAACGACTATAAAGGCGGCCGGGAATTTCCCGGTCGCCTTTTCATGCTTCTAAAAGGAGGTGATAGAGATGGAGGACTTTTGGTCCTTGTGTCTTCAAAATGGCTTTTCTGTGGCGGTAGCAGCCTATCTGCTTGTACGTATGGAGAAAAGGCTTGACGAACTCACGGAAGCCATCCGGCGCCTCGAAAGCGCTATCACACATATTGGAGGAGGCATGAACAGTGAAACAGCTTCTTAATGATTTCCAGCTTACACCCCACTTTAACTTGCGGGAATTTCAATGTCGTTGTTGTCAACAGGCAAAAGTATGGCCTCAATTGACGCTATGCCTTGAAAAACTGAGAACCCTTTGGGGAAAACCTCTTATTCTCACGAGTGGATACCGTTGCCCAACCCATAACAAAGAAGTAGGCGGTGTCCCTCATAGTCTTCATATGAAAGGTTGTGCTGCAGACGTGGTAGTTATGCATAAATATCAATCCCATTTCTGCAAATTAGCAGAAAAAACCGGATTCCACACCATCTTGCCCTACGGTCGTCGTAACTTCGTTCATCTCGCCATAAAAATCAACCAAAAGAGGGTGAGAATGGAGTGAGTGCCAATAAACGAATTGAAGAAACAGAAAAATTTAAGTGTTGGGTTCGTCACTTTATTGAAATAACGGCACGACGATATGTTGGTAGAGGTGCCGAGTTTGAAGATTTGAAACAAGAAGGCATTATAGCCTATCTCTCTCTTATACAAAAATGCCCGCCGGAAAAGTCTAAAAAAGAGTATATTTCCAAACGATTACCGGGGCGAGTTCGAGACGCAGCCAGACGATATCGCAGAACTCCTTACGCCTGCGAGTTTACCCCTCAACTTGAAGTGGTAATGGCAGCCCCGAGGAAAAACCTTCCTATTGAATATATCGATATGCTAGAGCGCTATTTTACCCGGGAAGAGATCTTCCTTATCCAGGCACTTTTCTTAGGGTATACGCAGAAAGAAATAGCTGAAAAGTTACAACGTACCCAACAGGCTGTGAGTGCTCGCATAAAGAAGATACGGCGCAAAACGAGGAATATTCTTCATCGTTATTGGCCGCTATAAACTTTTAAGGGAGCCAGATGTGGCTCCCTTCCCCCGCTATCATGATATAATTTCAAATATTGCCTCTCAAGCAAAATATATCCATGGAGATAGTAAAAAACATGAACAAACACTTTATTGGCATTCTTTTTGCACTCTGCACAGGAATTTCCTGGGGCGTGGTGAGTCCTTTAGGGCGTGCTCTTGCCCTTCGAGGTGTGGATATGGCAACAGTTATAGTGCTGCGAGCCTTTCTCGTTACCATCTGCTGTGGCACCTACCTGGCATGGTGCGACCGCGCCTCCCTGAAAAAGACAGTACAGGAACAGGGGCTTCTTTTTATCTACGGTATTCTCTCTGTAGTGTGCACCTATACGGGATTTCTTTACTCTTTAAAATATCTCACAGTTTCTGCCGCCCTTATTATTCACTACACCTTCCCTCTCGTCACCCTCATAGGTGGAATTTTTATTACGCGGGAACGCCCCACCTTCGCCCAGATTGTGTCGGCTTTTCTTATTCTTCTCGGTGTATGGGTGGGCATGTTTTTCGGAAAAGGCGGAGCTCAAAACATTGCCCTTCCAGGAATTCTTTGGGGGCTTGTAGCCGTTATGGGGCTAGCCGGTCAATCTCTCTTGGGGCGAAAAATAGCGAAAGAAGGACGCATTACCCAAGGCAGCCTTATTTTTTATTCCCATCTCTGGGGTGGACTCTGCATGGTTCTTGCAAAGCATCTCTCTGCTGGATGGCACGATATTGCACTCCTTTCCCGCAGCGATTGGGGATCTATCTTCCTTCTCACCGCTATAGGAAGCTTATTGGCGTACGCAGCGTACTACACAGCCCTTAAATATATTTCAGCCACAGCTGCCAGTCTTGTATGTACAGTGGAAATAGTAACGGGCATTAGCCTTGCCGCTCTCTTGAGCAAAGAGATGCCAACGACCAACGAAATATGGGGCAGTGCCATTATTATTCTCGCCATCTTTCTTGCAGCTCTGCCGCCAGACCTTTTCCAGCGGCGCCCGCGGCATTCCATGCGAGATAATGCGTAAAAAGAGGTGTAGCTTAAGGGGAGCACTTTTTTAGAGAAGGTGCTTCCCTTGTTTTTTGACAATCTCTATTTTGAGTAATAAAATGACTCAAAAAGGGAAAGGAAATATTCAATAACACATGCTTGAATCTCTTATCACATCAAAAACCCGAATAAAACTGCTTTTAAAATTCTTTCTGAACCCGGAAAACAAAGGGTATTTGCGGGAACTCTCCGATGAATTTGGCGAGTCGACTAACGCTGTGCGGGTAGAACTGAATCGCCTTACAGAAGCAGGCCTCTTAGAGACCCACGACGAAGGTCGAACAAAAGTCTATAGGGCCAACATAAAACACCCGCTCTTTCCAGAAATACGGGCCATTGTGGCAAAAACGCTTGGAATCGACCAACTTGTGGATCAGGTTATAAAACGCCTTGGCAATGTGGAACTTGCCTTTATAACTGGAGACTATGCAAAAGGTATTGACTCTGGCCTTATCGACCTTGTGCTTGTTGGTGAAATTGACAGAGCTTACCTGCAAAGCCTGATAGACAAGCTTGAAAAGATGATTGAGCGCAAGATACGGGTGCTAGTGCTGAAGCAAGAAGAGTTGCAAATGGTGAGTGATACTTTTGCCGATAATGTACTTGTGGTTTGGGAAGGGAAAGCCATAGCTAGTTCTGAAGGGTAGGATTAATAATGCTATTTAATTCCTATAGTTTTATATTTCTGTTTGTTCCAGTTGTATGGCTAGGTTTTAGGCTGTTTTCATCATATAGGCTTTTATCAGTGGCTTTGGTGTGGTTAACAATTTCCTCTTTTTGTTTCTATGCCTATTGGAATCCCCCTTTCGTTTTCTTGTTGCTTTTTTCTATAATATTTAATTTCGGGATAGGAAAAGCCCTCAATAGGGAAAATGTATATAGACAGTACTTTTTATTCTTTGGAGTAGCTGTAAACCTTTTATGGATTGCGTACTTTAAATACGGAAATTTCTTAATGAGTAATGTATATGCTCTAGCTCACTCTCATTGGGTGAATAGAGATATATTCCTTCCATTAGGTATCTCTTTTTTCACTTTTCAACAGATAGCTTTTTTAATAGAAATATATAAAGGGGAGATCACAAATCCTTCTCTATTGAACTATTCATTATTCGTCTCTTTCTTCCCGCAGCTGATAGCGGGCCCTATAGTTCGATACACTGAGATAGTTCCTTATTTTTATCAAAAAAGAACATTTGTAGTGGACTATAAAAATATTGCACTTGGTCTCTTCCTTTTTTCGATAGGTTTAGCTAAGAAGGTTGTAATAGCAGATTCCTTATCGCCTTGGGTTGCCGAAGTTTTTGATAAGACAGGGCCATTACATTTCTGGTCTGCATGGAGTGGTGCTCTTGCCTATACTTTTCAGATATATTTCGATTTTAGTGGTTACTCAGACATGGCCCTAGGTTTGGGGAATTTATTTAATATTAGTCTTCCCATAAACTTTAATTCTCCATATAAAGCTCTTTCTATTACAGATTTTTGGAGACGTTGGCATATTACTCTATCGAGTTTCTTGAGAGACTATCTTTATATACCTCTCGGAGGAAATAGAAAGGGAAAATTAAGCCAGTATAAAAATTTGCTAGTGACGATGACTCTTGGAGGGTTATGGCATGGTGCTTCATGGACGTTCGTCTTTTGGGGGTTTTACCATGGCTTGTTACTTTTAGGGCATAAAGTTTTGTCAGCTTTTTTGAAAAGACATAATTTAAGCAAAAACCCTAGATTTTTGAAATGGGTTGCAACGTTTTTCCCCGTTACTTTGGGATGGGTCTTTTTTAGATCTCATTCTCTTGCACAAACTTACACCATAATAAAAGCGATGGTAGGTTTTCAAGGGATTCCTTCTTTAAATGTATCGTTATTGCGAGGGATGCATTTTCCGGAATTGGTGCTTTGTCTCTTTATCTGTTTGTTTATGCCTCAATCTTGGGAAATGATTTCTTTCCACGGAACAAGTGGTAATACGGGGCGACGTTCTTTATCAAAAATGAAAATTGCTATAGCGGCGTTTGTTTTTTTGCTTGCAGTGATACTCATAGGCACGAAACCAACAGAATTCCTTTATTTCCAATTTTGAGGTTTTATGATGAAAAATAGACAATTAGTTTTGCTTTGGCTTTTTATTGTAGGAGTTGGGATTTCTATCTTTTGGGGAACTCTTATCGTTGTCGATCCTTTAGGTATTTGGCATTTTCCTATAATAAAAGGATTCAATAACTATAAAGTATCTCAGCCAGCTCATTTAGATTTTTTTAAACCGTACGAATATCGTCTAATAAAACCAGATGTAGTTTTTCTAGGCTCGTCTCGGGTTTACGTAGGTTTATGTCCTGATGATTATCCTGATAAAAGCGTGAAAGTTTATAACATGGGTATGAGTTCCCTATCTATACGAGATGCTTATCAATATCTTAACTTTATGATAAAGGTTCATAAGCCTCAAAAGGTGTATTTGGGGCTAGATTTTTTTCAGTTTGATTCTCATAATTTCAATGATTCTCGACAGGGTTTCTCTCAAGTACGTTTGAATAAAATTGCTAGTAATTGGCTTTCATATATGATGTTTAAAATGCAAGAGACGGCGGGGCTTCGCGGGATGATAAAGCCTACTATATTGAAAAGCCAAGAAGATGCAGATACTATTTTATTCAATAAAGGGTGGGATGTTAAGAGAGGTAGTGCATTAGGAACGAATGAAGATGCTTACATACATACATTAATAAGTTTTTTTAAAACATATCAGCAGGTTTCTTTATGCGACGAAAGTTTTACATGTTTAGAAAAAATTATTAAGATAGCTCGTGCAGAAGAAATTGATCTTGTACTATTTTTTAACCCTATTTCGGCCGATCTTTTGTCGCTTATCTGGGTGACAGAGCAATATGATAATTTTAAGAGTGTAAAAAAACGTGTTGCGGAAATGGCAGATTATTACGATTTTGCTTTTATAAACAATCTTACTAAAGATAGGGGTTTATTCTATGATGCATCCCATTACAGAGATATAATAGGCAAATTTATTATTTCTAAATTATTACAAAAAAAGCCAACATTATTTTCTCTTCTTTTAACAAAAGAAAGATGTTCTACTTTTTTATCTGCAACAGAGCATAGCTTATGTTCTTATGTATATTCGGAGTCTCTTCTCCTCTATAAAATAAAAGGTTTGATAAAAGAGAAAAACGTTGAAGAAGCAAGGCGCTTGGCGCGGGAATATTTTCGAGAAAAGGAAATATTCCCAAAATAATATTAAGTTAAAAATTTAGGAAGTTTTGAAGCAAAGAGATCATGGGCGCTCTGGGAGTGACCTATGTTAATTTTTAATGGTGCATGTTTATGAATAGAGTTGGAGATTTGAAAATGATAATAAGTTTTTTTAGAAAGTTTCTTGAATTATTAAAAAATAAGTTTGAATCAGGATCAGCAGCTAAAAGTGTTTTTCTTTTAGCTGGAGGTACAATCATTAGTCAAGCTATTTATGTTCTTGTAACCCCTATTTTATCCCGGCTTTATTCCCCAGCAGATTTCGGTGTCCTTGCAATATATATGGCGTTGTTGAGCATTCTAGGCGCATTTACTAGCTTATCGTATCATTTAGCTATTCCATTACCTAAAGAAGATGTATCAGCCATAAACATCCTCGCTTTAAGTTGTTTGGTGCATGTTGGAGTAGTGTGTTCCTTAGCTCTCTTTATCTATTTTAAGGCAAGTATTTTTTTAGTTAAATGGGGATGGGGGGCAATAACACCGTACCTGTGGCTTTTCCCTTTAGGCGTGTTTTTCATGGGGCTTTATAGAATAATGACTTATTTTGCTCTTCGTTTTAAAGCTTATCCAGCCATTGCACGAACAAAAGTAACTCAAAAAATTTTTGGAGCGATGACGAGTATTTTTATGGGGGTTATGGGGCTTACTCCTTCTGGCCTTTTATGGGGGCATATTGTTGGTTTAACCTTCGGTATTCCGACTCTTTTTCGCAATACGATAAATCAATCCTCCTTAAAGAACATAAGTAAAAATAATATGGTTTATGTTGCTAAGGAATACATAAGCTTCCCCCTTTATCGAACATGGGGGACAATGCTCGATTGTTTAAGTGTTCAAATAACCCCCCTCCTCCTATCTTCGTTTTTTTCTCCAAGTGTAACTGGATGGTTTGCTATGAGTATGAGAGTTCTCCAGTTGCCTGCGAGTTTTTTAGGTCAATCTATAGGGCAAGTTTATTATCAACGAGCAGTTGTTGCACAAAGAGAAAATCAACTAGCGGAGATGACTTTGCAGGTTTTTAAAACGCTTCTTACGTTTGGAACCTTCCCTATTTTATCTTTAGGATTTATTGCTCCAGTTCTTTTTCCTTTGCTTTTAGGAAGAGAGTGGGAGATCGCTGGTTATTACACTTTATTTCTGGCGCCTTACTTGTGGATGCAATTTGTATCATCCCCTATCTCTTCTGCTTTTTTGATATTGAATAGACAAAGATTTTTGACGATATTTCAGGGCTTTATGCTTCTTGCGAGCATTTTTTCCTTGTGGATTGGGAGTCTATTTAAAAGTACATACACTCCCATTATTATTTATAGCGCTTGCAATGTCATAGTATACTTTTTATACCTCTTAATAATTATGAACTTAATAGGGGAAAAATTAAATAAGTATGTAGGACAAATTATAAGAGAGCTTTTTGCTGTGGCCTTACTTGTTGTTCCGATGGCTACGCTTTATTTTTTCTCGAAGTCAGCTTTCCTTAGAGTTAGCGCTTGGTGTTTTTCGTGTATGCTTTATGCTATTTGGGTTCTTTGGAATAAACTAAGATGAGGAGACGACATAAATAAAGTTATTGTGTTCTAGTGTAAATTAGCAGGGAATATATGATTATTCAATCAGACTATAAACGAAGAAGAAATAAAACAAGTAAAAGAGCAAGTATTGTTTAGCTTAAATAATTAATATGAATTTTGAGATATATTTGGCGAATTATTCAAAAATTAAGATTCGCATAAAAAGGCTAATTGATTGTGAGATTTTATTCAAGCCTAAGAGGAGAGTGTCAATATGTGCGGCATTTCAGGTATTTTGAGTATGGGTAATAAACTAAATGTTAAAAAATTAAAAAATATGACAGATATAATAAAACATAGAGGACCGGATGATGAAGGTTTTTATTTATGTGGAAGAAATTACCAAAATTTTGCTTTTGGGGAGGACTCTTGTGAAGATGTAAAAAAGCTTGCTTTTCCCCCGTTAGAAAAGCTTTATGAAAACGATTATTTTCTTGGATTAGGACATAGGAGACTGAGTGTCATAGATATCTCTGCTAAAAGCCACCAACCAATGACTTATTTAAACTGCGTAATAACATATAATGGCGAAATCTACAATTATGTAGAACTTAGAGATGAGTTGCAGAGATTAGGTTACGAGTTTGAAACAAGTGGAGATACAGAGGTAATAATAAAAGCGTATGATCATTGGGGAGAAGATTGTGTAACGCATTTTAATGGCATGTGGGCATTTGCCATATGGGATAGTAAAAATCAAAAAATATTTTGCTCTAGAGATAGGTTTGGGGAAAAACCATTTTATTTTTACTTTGATAACAATAATTTTATTTTTGGATCAGAAATAAAACAGTTATTAGCATATGGAATTAAACCTAGGGTAAACGAAAAAATATTATTTGCTTTTCTTTTCTATGGTTTTCATGATTTTTCAGAGGAAACCTTTTTTGAAGACATATATGTTTTGAAAGGAGGGCAAAATATCTCTTTGAACGTATCGTTAAATGATAATGCTTATAACTTTAAAAAATATAAATATTGGGCACTGAACAATGAAATATGTAACGAGTATAGAAGTTTTCGAGATGAAAGTGATGATTTAGGAAAGCTTCTAGAAAATAGTATCAAGATGAGACTTAGAAGCGATGTAGAGGTTGGGAGCTGTCTCAGCGGAGGACTCGATTCATCTAGCATTGTTACTTTAGCATGTAGACAACTGCTGAAGGAAGACGAAAATTACGATCTTAAAAAGTTTAAAACGTTTACATCTTGTTATGATTATGCTAAAGAAATAGATGAAAGATTTTTCAGCGATTTAGTTGTCAAGAATTCAGAATGTAGCAATTTAAAAGTCAAACCTCATGCAGACAAGATCAAAAGAGATTTTGAATCTTTAGTATGGCATCAAGACGAACCTTTTGCAAGCCTTAGTGTGTTTGCAGGTTGGTGTGTAATGGAAGCAGCTAAGGAAAGCGGAGTGAAGGTTCTACTGGATGGACAAGGAGGGGACGAAACCCTTTTAGGCTATGAGAGATTTTACGCATATGCATTAAAGGAAAAAATTAAAGATTTCAAAATTTTAGAAGCGATTAGAGCGTTTATTTTAGCTAATAAAAACTCGAGACTAAGCTGCAAGAGCCTTGCAGAATATTTGCTTTATTTCAATAACTTAAATGTTAGGAGAAAAATATTAAAAGTAAAAAAAGTAGATTTTATAGATATAAATTTTGTTTCAAAATTTATAAATGAAAATATAGTGGATAATTTATTGGGATTCAAGACAACGATGGAAGCTCAAAATGGCGAATTATTCAGCTTCATTTCGCATTTATTAAGATATGAAGATAGGAATTCGATGGCACATTCAATAGAAACGCGGGTTCCATTTTTAGATCATGAATTTGTTCAAAAAGCGGCAAGCTTGCCCACGAATTATAAATTACGGAATGGTTGGACAAAAGCTCCTTTGAGAAAGTATATGGAAGATAAAATGCCTCAAAATGTAGTATACAGAAAAAATAAATTAGGATTTAGTGTTCCTCAAGAAAAATGGCTCAACGAACTAAATGGTTATTTCCAGGAGAATCTATTGGACAATCCTAAGAGTAGAAAATATTTTAATATGGAACAGATACAAGATATTTTTAAAAATAAATCTAATGACGAAATGAGATTTAAGTTTGTTATGGTAGAAATGTGGATGAGGATTTTTAATGTGGATTAAAAAATTAACATTAATTCAATAAGTAAAATTGCTATGAGGTGTTTTTTCGTCTCTGAATGGTAGTGTATAGAATTTTATTTATGACGACGAAAGCCATCCCAAGAACACGAATAAAAAACAAGGGACTAAATTTTCTGTATCTACATCATTGACGTAGATACAACTTAAGTCGATTTCGCAATGTTTGTCTTTATTAGCCAAAGTAAAAAAATTCCAAGAGCTAGACCATGGGTAAGAAGACCTGTAGTTAAGTCAGAACTAGTGAACACGGAAAATATTGGAATAGCTATTAATGACGAGCCGACCCAGAATGGATAGGTCTTAGTAGAATTATTTACAATCCTTAAAATAAAACCTATTAACACTGAGTATACTATTATGCCTAAATAACTTAGTTGAGCGTATCCTGCCCCTAAAAAACCTGTATTTGCCCACGATTCAGGATTATGGCCTATAAATTCACTTATTAGCAAGGGAACAGGAATATCATATGGGTAGTGAATTAATCTCTTTATAAAAACACTGTTAGAAAAGTATATTAAAGGGTTATTTTGAAAGAATAAATAGTACTTGAAATTTAAAAAAGCAGGTACAAAAAGAGCTCTTCTTACGATAAGACTTAAAGGCCATATATTATTAAAAAGCAAGAATATGTTTAAAGAGCACCCAATCCCTGTCAAATAGAAAAACGGAAAGAGAACGGGTAGTTGCTTTTTAGAGCTTATGTATCGTATTAATAAAATAAGAATTGGGGAAAATAATACAGATTTATGGGCAGAGATAGCAAAGAAGAAAACTTGCAATAAGAGAGAAATAATAATAAAAATCTTCTTATTTTTATATAGCGCCCACGTAAGAAGAAACATGTTAAAAACTTTAAAAACCCAATTATTGAGATATGCAAAAAAACCCTGAGCAACTGTCTGAGCGGAAGCTCTGCGAAATTCATAGACTTTTGATAGATTTAAATTAAAAAAATGTAATCCTTCTTTTGCAATAATATGGATTGTTACAAGAACGACAAAAAAGGCGGAAATGCAAAGTGCAATTTTATACCCCTTATGTAACGATTTAGAAATAACCAATTGAAAGGGTATTTTTACACATAACCAAACAATGAAGAAAGAAATAATACATATCATCATATACCTGTGGGTAGCAAATGAAAAAGCATAGATCGTGAGCATGGGCATAAGTGGACATAAAACTAGTAGGTGTAAAAAAAAGTCGGATGGAGTTTTGATTTTTACAGGGATACTTATAGAGAGTAAAAATACGTAAATATATGAAAAAATGATAGCTTCATTAGTTTTACATAAAGTAAATCCCATATATCCCCACATCGGAACTATATATGAGCAATATATAAAGTCTAATGATCCTTTTATAAGAAAATATAAAAGAATCATTAGAAGGCGGGTTTTTTTTATGGTAATTCTCATTTTAATTTTCTCTCTTAATCCGCATATTTCTGTTTAAATACCCTCATAAGCTGCTTCAATAATCTCCACAGTTTTTCGTGCCTCACGCCCTGTAACTATGGGATCTGCTTTGCTGTCGAGAACATCTATAACGTGTCCATAGTAATCAAGGTGTCCAGAACCATAGACACTCTTGGGGTTAGTGTTAACGACATTAATAGCTTCGTCCATAGGATCGCTATCGGCAAACTGCCATGTTTCTACCTTATTCATGGCGACACCACCAATGCGTACCGTTCCCTTTTCGCCCAGTATAGTAAGGCTCCCTTCGAGGTTTTTGGGGTAGGTGAGAGTGGTGACGTTAATAGAGCCGAGAGCGCCACTTCTGAATTTAATGTTGACTACAATAGTATCTTCGGCTTCAATACGCCGTGCAAGTGTAGAGCTGAAGGCACTAACGTCTTCTACAGCTCCTCCCATCCATTGAACCATATCTACATAATGAGCGGCTTGATTTGAAAGGCATCCACCATCGAATTCCCATGTCCCTCGCCATTTAGCTTGGTCATAGTATTCTTGGGGGCGGGTCCAAAATACATTAGATGAGATCATGTAAAGCTGACCAAATCGGCCAGCTTCAAGGGCTTTTCGTAGAAGCTGAATGGTTTTATTGAATCGATTTTGCTTTATAACAAGATAGAGTACCTGTGCAGCGTCACAAGCGTCTATTGCGGCATCTACTGATTCAAGAGATGTTCCAGCTGGTTTTTCACTTATGGAATGTTTACCAGCCTGAGCTGCCATTATAACGTGGTCTGGGTGGAGGCCAGATGGAGTGCATATGGAAACCGCATCAAATTTACCATCATTAAGCATGTGTGAATAGCTATAATAGGGTGTACACCCTATCTGAGAAGCTACAGAATCAGCCTTTTCTTGAACAATATCACAACAGGCAACGAACTCCGCTTTCCCTTCTTCTTTTAATGTCGATAAAGCTTCTATGTGGTTTTTACTGATTCGGCCACAGCCGAGCAGGGCAAATTTATACATAATGGATAACTCCTTTTTATAAAATATGCAAAGTTTCTAATGCTTCTGGTTTTATATTAAGAATCTGACTCAAAATATTCTTAGTATCGAAAATTAATTGAGCGTTTTCAGCAATAAGCCGGTAGTCAACATTGTCTTTATGGGCAGTTGTAATGATGACAGCATCCGCTTTTTGTACAACTTCTTTTGTAAGTGGCGTAGAAAGTATCTTTTTACCCTTCCACGCCACAGAAGGGCAACAAGGGTCGTAATATGTAACAATGGCTCCCTTTTGTTCAAGAAGCTTCCATATTTTTAAGGCTGGAGACTCTCGCAAATCATCAATATCTCCCTTGTAGGCCACGCCGCAAAGAAGAATGGAACTTTTTTTAAGGGGTTTGGCTTGGTCGTTAAGAAGATTCATAAGCCGCTCAACTACATGTTCTGGCATGGAGTCGTTAATTTCTCCGGCTAATTCAATAAGCCTAGTATGGTAATCATAGGCTCTGGCTTTATACGTGAGGTAGAAAGGATCTATGGGAATACAATGTCCGCCAACACCGGGGCCGGGGTAGAAAGGCACAAAACCAAAGGGTTTTGTGGCAGCTGCATTAATAACTTCCCACACATTAATACCCATTCTGTTACAGACAAGGGCCATTTCGTTGGCGAGAGCACAGTTAACGATACGGAAAGTATTTTCAAGAATTTTCGTCATTTCTGCTTCTTTAGGGGAAGAAACGGCACATACAGGGGCATTAAGCACAGCTTCGTACAAAGCTTTTGCGTGCTCTGTACATAAGGGAGTACATCCGCCAACAACTTTAGGAGTGTTTTTAGTTTTATAAATATGATTCCCAGGGTCTACGCGTTCTGGAGAAAAAGCGAGGTAGAAATCTTTGCCAACTTTTAACCCTTTCTCTTCAAAAAGAGGCAAGAGGACTTCTTCTGTAGTACCTGGATAGGTAGTAGATTCCAAAACAATGAGCATTTCTTTATGTATATGGTCTGCTACAGATTGTGCAGAACTCACCACATATGAAAGGTCTGGTTGCTTGAACACATCTAAAGGAGTAGGAACGCAAATAGCGATAACGTCACATGTACCAATTTCTGCAAAGTCACTAGTAGCTTTCAGGTGACCTGAAGCGACTAACTCTTTAAGTTCTTGGGGGATAATGTCACCTATGTAGTTCTCTCCTTTGTTTACTTTCTCGACCTTCTCTGATTGAATATCGAAACCAGTGACGTGAAAACCGGCTTTTGCTTTTTCTACGGCTAATGGAAGGCCAACATAACCAAGGCCAATAACCCCAACAGAAGCTGTTTTTGATTGAATTTTTTGCAGTAAACTTTTCATCTTTTATTCGCCTCAAATATTAACAAGAATATCCACCATCAATAATTAAACTTGATCCCGTAACCCATCTACTTGCATCTGAAAGTAAGTAGATAGTAGCATACGCAATATCATCTGGAGTGCCAAGACCTAGCGGGTGCGGGGCTATCATATTTTGTTTAAATAACTCTTTTCCTAGCATTTCTCGAGTGTTTTCTAACATTGGAGTATTTACCCAACCTGGACATATGCAATTAAAACGTATTCCTATAGCTGCATATTCTAGTGCGAGGCAGCGAACTGAAGATGCAAGGGCTGCTTTTGAGCTAGCATATAATGTTAATCCCTTTTTCCCCTTTAGAGCTGTAATAGAAGAAATAGCAACTATACTTGTATTGTTTGTGTGATTCTTTTTTTTACAACAAATTCGAGATAAGAATAGGAAACCTCTGTAATTTACGTTAAAGATGTCGTTATAATCTTTTTCTGCCCGGAGTCGGTTTAATGGTTGAGTGATCGTTAAGCCAGCGCTATAAACCATCCCATTTAAAGGCCCCCATTCCTGAACAAGGCTATCGATCGTTTTTTCTATTTCATTTTCTTGAGAGAGCAAATCAAGGGAAATGATTCGATGATTACTCCCTTCAAGCAGGGAGAGTGTCTTTTCAAGCTTTTCTTTAGACCGTGCAAGAAGAGCTACTTGCCCTCCCATGCGACTAATCCATATAGCTGTAGCTTGTCCTATTCCTGAAGAGGCACCGGTTACGAGTATTTTTTTATTTTCGAGAGAAAAAGGATTTTTAAAGTTATTCATGCATTTCATTGACTATATCCTGAACTGTCTTGAATTCTTTCAATGTTTCGACAGGGATATTTCGTCCAAAAGATTTGCTGAACATACCAATCAAAGAAATTAAAGCGAGTGAATCCCATTCATCTAAAGAGTCAAGGGAGCGGGCAAGAATTAGATTTTTGGAGTCAGTTTCGATAGTTTCGGCAAGTAATGCTATTTTTTGTTCCAATGTCATATTTTATTACTCCTTCCATGTTAATATGGCAGATCCCCACGAATATCCAACACCGAATCCAGCTAGAAGAATTTTGGCTCCGTTGTGAAAAAGCTTTTTTCTCCGGGCATTTCCCAGAGCAATAGGAATTGTGCTAGATACAGTATTCCCATAATCTTTCATATCGATAATAAATTTTTCTTCAGGAATATTCAGCTTTATGCGGAGAGTCTCAAGCATAAACTTGTTAGCTTGGTGGAAAACAAAAAAGTCTATATCTTCCATTGCTAACGATGCTTTTGCTAAAACTCGTTCTATTGTAAGGGGTACGGTGTTTAATGTAAAAGTAAAAATCTCGGGTCCATTCATATAGATATTGTCGAGGGAACGGATATTTCCACTTTCATCAATTTGTTCTTTAGCTGTTTCAACGGAACAAGGCAGTGCATCTCCACCGGCTGGAACAATAAGATTCTTAGCGCCAGAGCCATCCGTTCCCCAATCGAAAGCGTCTAAAGTAGCGAACCCTTTGTTTACTGAAATAAGGGTAGCTGTTGCTCCATCGCCAAAAATAGTGCGGGTACTTTTATCTTGAGGATGAATATAACGGCAGTACTTTTCTGATGTGAGAAGCAGCACATTACAGGCTTGATTCGATTGAATTAAGGATGAGGCTAAAAGTAACCCATAAATATATCCAGAACATCCAAGATTAAAATCTAAGGCCCCTATCGTTTGGGGTAAACCCAATCTTTGTTGTACTAGACAAGCTGTTGTGGGCAAGAAATAGTCAGGGCTTTGCGTACAGAGAAGAAGGAAGTCAATGCCATTTTTAACAATATCTTGACTTGAATTAAAGAGAGTTTCAATTGCTTTTATAGCCATCTCTGATGTTTTTTCTTTGTTAGCAATGTGGCGTTTCTCTATACCTGTTTTGCGATAGATTTTATTTGCAGACCATGAATCATATTCCTTTTCTAGTTGTTCATTTGTTAAAATATTTTGGGGTAAATAATATGAAATTTGAGAAATACTAGGCATTCAAATCATCCTTATTTTTGTTTTTAAATTTTATTACTCGTTTACATATTGGAATGAGTTTTCTAGCGTTCAAGTATTCGCTTAAAATGGTCCATTGCGAAATTGCCTGATACTCTGCCTTTGTCTTCTACGTTCCTCACTACTACTGATCCTATCAATACTTGGGCATTATTTCCTAGAGTAACCCTGTTAGAAATGATAGCTCCAGGACCTATCCAGATATCGTTTCCTGTTGTTACAGAGCCAGATATAATGGCTCCCGCGGCTACTAGACAAGAGCATCCAATATGAACTCTATGAGCTATATGTACTAAGTTGTCTATTTTAGTATGATCACCGATGATGGTATCACGTCCCATCAGTCCTTTATCTATTGACACGTTAGACCCGATCTCTACATTTTCTCCTATAATGACTTTCCCGTCATGGTAAACTTTCTTTTTGTTTCCATTGATATCGTCATAACAATGGAAACCATGAGTTCCAATAACGGCTCCAGGCCCTATTATTGTGCCTTTTTTAATGGACACGCCATCTAATATGGTGGCGTGGGGATGTATAATTACTCCTGATCCTATAATTACGTTATAAGGGGAAACATAAGCTGAGGAAGCTACACTAGCATCGGGATCTATTTTAGTCACCTGACGTAGTATATTCAATTTATAAAATTCATTATGGATATCGAAAAAGACACTTTTAGGGTTCTCTGTAATAATTTTTTCTATTTCAATATCTATTCTTTGCGCATCTTCCAGGCTGACTAAAATAGCAACAATATTAGAATTTTGGGCTAATTTAGAGGTAAACTTAGGATTGGAAAGAAAACTTATAGTATTAGGACAAATAGCATCCATTAATCCAGTGTGCTCGATCCTATTTTTAAAAGAATTATATCCTGTATATTTAGTTATAAGTTTTTCTATCTCCATTTAGACCCCTCTTTTGCTATTCCCGTTATTCTTGCGCATTCCTTTTGAAGTAGTTTTTCGTAAAAAAGAATGAGTTTTCTACATTCATTATTCCAATTATACTTTGTTTCTATCGCTTTTAAACCATTTTCCCCCATTTTTTGAGCTTCTTCTGGATGATCGAGTATCCATTCCATTGCTTTTGCAATCTTTTCGGGATTGAGAGGATCAACAAGCAGCCCGCACTTAGCTTCTTCTATAATATGCCTCCATAAAGGAAAGTCTGAAGCTATTACAGGAATTCCTGCAGACATATATTCGAAAAATTTATTAGGTTGAGCTCCAATATGATTAGGTGCAGGATGAAAAACTACAAGTCCAGCTTTTGCTTTTCCCAGTATGTCTGCTATTTTATTTCTATTTACCAAGCCTTCATATTGTACTTTGTCCCATCCATGGTAGGACTTTATCTCTTTAAACAATTTTTCAGTGCTAATTTCCCCTGCAAGAATAAGGTTTACCTGCGAATTATCTATGTATTCTAAAGCTTTTACCATTTCTTTAATCCCACGGATTGCTGTTATTCCTCCAATGTAAGCAAAATATGGAGGGCGTTTGAAGTAGTTTTTTGAGTTTGATTCTAGAAACTCTTCACGAATAGGAAAGTTCTGCACCATGATAGTTTTATGATAAGGGAATCTATGTTTTTGTACGGGCGCAACGATTATGACACCATCAAAAATTTTTGTTCCTACCCATTCAATAACCTCTGTTATGGGGGCAATAATTTTTCGACTCCAAGTTGGTAACCATTCTTTGGTCAATATTTGTCTAGGAAGATCCTCATGCACGTCATATATGACCTTTTTCCCCATAAATTTAAGTACGAGTCCCATAAAGATAAGTTCTGGGTCATGAAAATGATAAAGGGAAGCTTTTAGTTTGAGAGCTTCTTTTAGGGCGTGCCATTGACCACGTATCAAACGAAGAAGACGGTTGTGTTCTTTAGGAATAAATTTTATATTCACAGGAATGCCTGTTAAAGACATAGGCGTTTCTGGCGCTATTAAAAATACTTCATAGCCTGTTTTGTTCAATGACTGACATTCTTTTATATATATTCGCGTATCATTTGCAGGATGTACAGTTGTAATGTGGCAAATTCTTTTTCCCATTAATTACGACCTCAGTTTTTCAAAGATGAAGTTATAGCTTTCACTATTAATTTTGAAGCTTCTCCCTTACCATAAAGGTTGTCTGGGTATGCAGCAGACTTATTCCCTAACGTCTGAGGCAAGACCTCTTTTGCCACATTTGCTGGTACAAGCTGATTCCAACCAGATTCTATAATTTCTTTCCAACCTGTATCGGGCATAATTACGGCTGCTTGTTTTTGGGCATAGTATGCTTCTTTTTGAAGTCCGCCACTATCAGTTACTACATTCACACATCCTTCAAGTAGGCCCATGAGTTCCAAATAACCAATAGGTTCAATAGTGTTCATAAAGTCAAGATATTGGGTAAGGTTAAATTCTTCTATGCGTTTTTGTGTTCTGGGGTGCATAGGGAATACAATCGTTAGCCCCATTGCTTTAGAGTAAGAATGTAGCCCTTCAAGAATAGAAACGAGATTTTCTTTATTATCTACGTTGAAATCTCTATGAAGAGTTACAAGTGTATATTGACCTTCATGAAGATGAAGACGTTGCAATATTTTATCTTTTAGAAAGTATGGTTTCATTCGAAGAAAAAGGTCATACATTATGTCCCCAGAAATAAAAACACCGTCTATGATGTTTTCTTTTTGAAGGTTTTGTCGAGAAAGTTCAGAACAACAAAAAAGAAGAGATGATAAATGGTCTGTCACAACACGATTAATTTCTTCCGGCATATCTTTAGGGCTCTGACGCATTCCAGCTTCAATATGAGCTACAGGAATTTTAAGTTTAGCAGCGGCTAAAGTTCCAGCTACAGTGGTGTTTGTGTCCCCATATACAATAACCATGTCTGGGTTTTCTCGAAGAAGAATGTCTTCAAATTTTTCAAGTACCAATGCAGTTTGTTTCCCATGACGAGAGGATCCAACCTCTAAGAAATACTGAGGAGTTGGAATATGCAGTTCTTCGAAAAAAAGATCCGACATATTGGCATCATAATGTTGGCCTGAATGAACCAGTATATGATTCCAAGCATTTGTTTTATGAACTTCAGATGCAATAACAGCTTCTTTTACGAACTGGGGACGCGCCCCAACGAGGGAAACGATTTTATTCATTCTAAATATGTCTCCTATTCTTTGCTAACGCAAAAGACTTGTTATAGTTTTTATAATAATCCTAAGATCTCCTTTTATTGACCTATTTTGTACATATTGAACGTAGTAATTAAGCTTGATTGGAAGTATTTGCTTAATATATGTTTCCTCTGGGTTCGTTGCTTCCTTAAGCAACGTGTTTTCATCTTTGAATTCAATTGAAGCTAGATCAGTAATGCCAGGTGGCGTAGAGAATACAACGTCTCGAATAGAAGCTGGATAAAATTCCACATACCGAGAAACTTCGGGACGAGGCCCCACAAGGCTCATTTCTCCTTTGAGTACATTAATAAGTTGGGGGAGTTCGTCAAGTTTATATTTCCGTAAAAATCTCCCCGAACGAGTAACTCGGCTGTCTTCTGCAGTTGTAAGTTGTAATCCTTTTTTCTCTGCGTCGGGAACCATTGTGCGAAATTTATAAACCCAGAATGGTCTCTCCTTGTAGCCCACTCTCTTTTGTTTGAAAAATATAGGCCCCTTAGAATCTAACTTGACCCAGATTGCAATACTCAACATAACTGGAGCTAATAAAATAAGCCCCGGAATTGTTAAAAGCAAGTCAAAAGTACGTTTGCTCTTCATGGTTTCAAAAGAGACCGAACTGTTTTGATCACCTTATCTACATCCTTATCCGTCATTTTCGTATAGATGGGCAGACTTACTGCGCCTTTATACGCTCTAGTTGCTATTGGATAGTCTTCTTCTCGTAATTGATATGTTTTTTGCCAATAGGGGTGCATGTGAAGAGGTATGAAGTGGACGCTACAGCCTATTCCTGCTTCAGACATCTTTTGGATGAACTCATTACGGGAAAGAGGGGCATTTTCTGTAAGTCTAAGAATAAACAGATGCCAAGCGTGATCTTCCTTTGTCTGAGGCATAACGGGAAGAGTAACAGGAAGATCCTTAAAAGCTTCAGCATAACGCTTTGCGATAGCAGTTCGTTTCTCTTTAAAAGCGTGGGCCTTTTTAAGCTGGTGGATACCTATAGAAGCGGCTATATCCGTCATATTGTATTTGAAGCCAGGGGCAACTATTTCATAGTACCAAGATGGTTTTTCAGAAGTATACCGGTCAAAGGCATCACGATCAATTCCATGAAGCCGCATTATACTGCAACGTTTTGCTATCTCAGGATTGGCGGTGACAACCATTCCCCCTTCTCCTGTAGTAATGGTTTTTGTAGCGTAGAAACTGAAAACTGTAACATCGGAACTGAGGGTTCCAATATATTTTTCACGATAATGTACAGGAAAGGCGTGAGCTGCGTCTTCAACAACTTTTAAATTATGTTTATGCGCTATGGAAAGGATAGAATCCATATCACAAGGCAAACCCGCAATATGAACAGGGATAATAGCTTTTGTACGAGATGTAATGGCATGCTCTACTCGTTTTACATCAATGTTCAAGGTTTTAGGGTCAACATCAACAAAAACAGGATGAGCCCCTAGGTAGCGTATTACTTCGGCTGTGGAAGTGAATGTATAAGTTGTTGTTATAACTTCATCTCCAGGCTTGATTCCAATAGCTTCCAAGGCTAAATGAAGCCCTGCCGTAGCCGAATTTACAGCTAAAGCTTGGATGTTATCACCTAAATAATGAGCGAACTCTTTTTCAAACTGTCGGGTTTTAGGTCCAGTTGTTAACCAGCCAGATTGCAATGAATCAACAACTTCATCTATTTCATCTTGTCCAATATCAGGTAGAGCGAAGGGTATAAAATCTTTATTTCCCATAGATATCACCTTTCTTCCATCGCTTGTAAAAAAGAAGTAGCCAATATGGGGTACGTATGACGTTGGAGTACATATTTTTTCCCTTTTTCTCCCATATCGTGTCGTTCTTCTGCCGTCATGTTATATATTTTTAGAATTCCTTTTGCAATAGCCTCAGGGTTTTCAGCTTCAACAGACAAGCCGCACCCGGCTTCCTTTACAGGGTCGTTTCCAGCTTCTATAGCGTTAAGTATAGGTTGTCCAGACATCATATAATCAAAAATCTTGTTTAAAGAGATGCCATATTGGCATAATTTGCTTCTCATGGCAGTCATAACTAAGCAGTCTAGGCTGCTTAACCATAAAGGAATATATATTTTAGGAATAGGAGGCAAAAAGAATATATTATTGGCTTTTAGTTCTTTTGCTTGTTTTATAAGGTTTCCTTTTTCGGGCCCTTGACCTACAAGTACAATTATAATTTTCTTGTCTTTAAGCATGGGAGCTGCGTTTACCAAATAATGTAAAGCATTAGCCAAACCATGACTTCCGGCATAACCTACAAGAAAAGAATCTTGATGTTCTTTTAAAAATGCATGGTGTTCTGACGGTAATTCAACGGCATTGTTCTTCCATTCGTCTATATTAATTCCATTAGGGACATGAACGAATTTTTTAGGGGCCATTCCGCGTGTTTCTAAATGGTGGTTTGCAAGGGGAAGAATAGAAACTATTTTGTCTGCATACTTGCATGCGTAATTCTCTCCACGCTGCATCATCCATATGAAAGGATGTAGAGACGACATATGTCCGATTTCCATTGGGGATAATGGCCATAAGTCATGAACCTCAAAAATAAGTTTAGCATCAAAACGTTTAGCTATATGATGTGCTGGGAAGATATCCAGAGGATACGTAGATGACGCTATAATGACATTAGGATGCTTGTTTTTTGTTATTTGAGGTAGATATTTGTAAAGTTTTGCTATAAAACATAGCATATTCTTGACTCTACCCAATCCGTTACCAATGTATGAAGGCGTTTTTAACCATATATAATGAATTCCGTCCATGTATTCCTCTTGTACTGGCGACGTGACGCAAGGTTGCTTAGAACGGAGATGTGAGAAAGAGGCTGCCACAATTGTAACGTCATGCCCAAGTTTTAACCACTCTTTTGCCATGTAATAAGGGCGGAACTCCATCCCCATTTCAGGAGAACCTGCGTAATGATTAATAAGTAAAATGTTCACTTTTAACTCCATTCTCTAATTTTTTTATAAGATAAAGGCTATGATCTATTTCTTTTTCTAATTGAAATCCCATTTTTTTGTAAAAACTAATGGCTCTTTTATTCGTATCTTTTACCGACAAACCATATTGGAATACTCCTTCTATTATATGTTGTTCAAATGTATCTATAAGAACAGAAGCTAAACCTGTTCCTTGCATATTTTCAGAAACAGCTATTGATAAAAGACGAATGGAAGCCGCAGAGGGAGTTGGGAGCCCCTTTTTATTTACGGGTCTATTCATCATTTGTTTTGCGCGGTATAAAGCATCAATATATATTGATGGTATGCATATGGTAGATAACAAACATTTAAAAAGATTTTTCTTGATAAAGTTTTTTTTAAATGTTTGTAGCTCTGTCGAGGTTCCTCCCATAACAAACCCAACCACATTGTTTTCTTGAAGTGCCACAAAAAACAAGGAGGTGTCTAAAAAAGACTCATAAAATCTCTCTATTATAAATATAGGATAATGCCCCAAAAAATGATCCCGAAATCGATCTTTATGAAGATATGCAATCCCCTCTATGTTATCAGCTATTGCTTTCTTAATAGCATAAAGCATAATAAAAACCTCCTCAAGAAAAGAGTCACTCTTTAAATTTGCAGCGCGGCACAATCTCTCCTAGAGTAGAAATAATCTTTTGTCTGTTGTAACTTGAAGCTGCCACAAATAAATGTGTAAGCTTACTTTCCATATCTTTCGGTAAATCATTGCTTTTTGCCTCAAATATCTTTTTATGGTGGGTTGCTGTTGTCCCTTCTTCTGCCGTAAGAAGTTCTTCGTAAAGCTTTTCACCGGGGCGGATGCCTGTATAGACAATTTCAATATCTTCGTCAGGCTCAAAGCCCGAAAGGCGAATAAGGTCTTTTGCCAGGTCCACTATTTTCACAGGTTCACCCATGTCAAGAACGAAAACCTGTCCATTTTTGTCCATGCCCCCTGCTTGGAGTACAAGCTGTGCCGCTTCCGGAATTGTCATGAAGTATCGTGTCATGTCAGGATGAGTAACAGTTACAGGGCCGCCTCTGCGAATTTGTTCTCTAAAGGTGGGGACCACGCTGCCTCGGGAGCCAAGTACGTTTCCAAAGCGTACAGAGATAAAATGTTGCCCCTCTTTAGCTTCTTGGGCGGCTTTCCGTACAACCATTTCTGCTACACGTTTAGAAGCTCCCATAATGGACGTAGGGTTTACCGCTTTGTCTGTCGATATGTTGACAAAATAGCGTGTATTCACACATAAGGCGCTTTTTACTAAATTCTGTGTTCCCCCCACATTGTTAAGAATAGCTTCGTCAGAGTTCGCTTCCATCATTGGTACATGTTTATGAGCTGCAGCGTGAAAAACTACGTCTGGCCTGTACTGTTCAAAAATATGTTCAATTTTAGGCTTGTTTCGTACGTCGGTTACTATAGTAACCGACGAAATGTCAGGGTACTGTTCTTGTATCTCTTGTTCTATGTGAAATAGGCTATTTTCACCGCGGCCAAGGAGAATAAGAAGCTTTGGAGAAAAGTGGCATACCTGCCGGCAAATTTCAGAGCCAATAGATCCTCCTGCACCTGTTACAAGTACCGTTTTGCCTGTAAGGTAGCCGGCAATAGAGTCGATGTCGAGCTTTATAGGTTCCCGTCGAAGAAGATCTTCCACTTCTACAGGGCGAAGCAGTGATATAGAAACTTTCCCGCTCAGAACTTCGTAAATACCTGGAATGATGCGGTATTGAACGTTTACTTTTTTCGCAAGTTCTATAATGCGGCGGACTGTAGCGCCTTCCGCTGATGGTATGGCTATAACAAGCTCTTCAATGCCGTGATGGCGAACCACATGAGGAAGGTCTTTAATGGCGCCAAATACGTCGAGGCCTAAAAAACGAGTATCTCGTTTCATGGGGTCATCATCAAGAAAACCTACAGGAACAAGGCCTGATTCAGGGTGGCGGAACATTTCTCGAACAATCATTGTTCCAGCTTCTCCAGCACCAATGACAAGGGTTCTTCTTTTATTAGCCCCAACTTTTTTGCCTACAGCTCTTTCGAACATTGTTCGACAGGCAAAACGGCTAGTCCCCATAAAAACAGCGTAAGCGAGGGCGTCGATAAGGGGGATGCTGCGAGGAATATTGTAAGCGCCGCCTACTAAGAAAGAAATAGAAGAAGCAACAAGAGCGAGGGTAACAGTAGCTTTAATAAGAACCATGGCATCGCGAGTGCCGACAGTACGCCATGATTGACGGTGAAGTTTAAAATAAAAGTTAATGGCTATTTTGATAAAGACGCTTAAATAAGTGTAGGTAAAAGCCCGTGGCGCATACTTCCCGAGGGGCAAACCTATACGGAGAGCGAAAGCGCTATAGGCGGCAAGGGCGCCAAGCATAATATCAATACATAGTTTTATAAGAAGCATACGTTTACTTTTAGACATAATAATCTAATCTCCCAATCGTGCAAACCATAATACTGTTCGCTCAAGCCCTTCGCCTATATCAACAATGGGCGCATAGCCAAGCTCCCGTTCAGAGAGGGTAAGAGAAGCGTAAGAATGACGAATATCTCCTGGGCGGCGGGGAAAATAGTTCGGCTCAGCGGTTGCGGGAATATGTGCTTTCCTAGAAACTATTTCATTAATAATGGCATAAAGCTCGTTAAGAGAGAGTCGATGCCCACATGCGACATTAAAAGATAATCCAAGAGCCTTTTTATTCTCCGTTGTGGCAGCGAGTAAATTAGCTTGAACGATATTATCAATATAGCAGAAGTCGCGAGTATTTTCTCCATCTCCATAGATACGAGCAGGTTGTTGAGTAAGGCGGGCTGTTATCCACGCAGGAATAACCGCGGCATAAGCGCCATGGGGATCTTGGCGCGGCCCGAAGACGTTAAAGTAGCGTAGCCCTACTGTGGGAACATTATAAAGGGTTGTGTAAAGAGCTGCATACTCTTCGTCCTGAAGTTTAGTGAGGCCGTAGGGAGAGAGGGGCGCAAGGGCCATTGTTTCGGTTTTAGGAAGGCCCGGTTTGTCGCCATATATGGCACTTGATGAAGCATACACGACCCTTGTTTTGTTCTGTCGGGCACCCTCTAATATATTTAGAAAGCCTGTGACGTTCACGTCATGGGTTGTAAGAGGCTGCTCTATTGAGGCGGGCACAGAAGCAAGGGCGGCCTGATGAAGAATCACGTCTGCTTCTTTACAGAGATGGGAACAGAGCTCGCGATCTCGAATGTCCCCGGAAAAGAAAGTGAAGTTCTCTCTTTGTTGAGGAGAGATCGCAGATTTTAGTTCCTCTATATTCTCTTGTTTCCCCGTGGAGAAGTTATCGAGCCCTACAACCCGTTGATTATATAGAAGCAGGGTTTGGGCCACATGAGAGCCTATAAAACCAGCAACGCCGGTGATAAGCCAGGTGCGGCGTTTTTTTTGTATCAGGTCGAGGCAATTTTTATATACGCTCATGAAGTACGGTTCCTTTCAAATATTTATGATGCCAGGTCTTGAAAGATGCGGTTACTAATTTTAAGACCTACTATTATTTATTTAAAAAGAGCAAACAATATATAAATTTTTACCTTTTAAATGTTAAAGATTTCCGTATGGCAGCTATCTTGTTGGCTCTTTCCGGATCCTTTTTCGCGTTATATATAAACTCCCGAATGAAAGCAATGAATACCCCCACAAAAAGGCCTAGCATCGCAGCGAGGGTTACTATGAGGGATCGCCTCGGCTTTATGGGCGAAGAAGGCACGATGGCCTCTTCAAGGGCCATTATAGATACGGGGCGCTTCAGTTCAGAAAGAGCAACTTTACGTTGTTGAAGCACGTGATACTGGTCTTCAAGAAGGGTAATTTCTCTAAGATGCCGAAGATATTCAAGGCCGCCATCTGGAAGCTCAAAAAGGGCAGCGGCATTTTGGGAACTTTCAGGTGAAGAAAGAGAATAGAACGGCGCGACTTCTTTTTTAGGTGACACTTTTTTAACGTATTGTGCTAAATTCTCTTCTTTTTCGGAAAGGCGCTTTTGCACGTCATTTATATCAAGAGTAATAGCATTCTCAAGACGAGAAACCTCGGAGTTTCTGTCTTCAATAAGGGTATCAAGGTTTGATTGGGCTGCGTTTACAGCGTAATGCACAGCTAGAGCGGCAAGATCAGGTGCATTGGCTGTAGCTGTAAGAGTAATGAGTTGAGTTTTATTATCAAAAGATGCCTGAAGAGCCACAGATGAGGTGTCTTCTTTTTGGGGTAAACTGGCTTTTGTCTTGTTTATTACACTGCCTGTTGAAAAAAGTTTGGTAATAAGCTCTGGTGTGAAAGTAGAGACAGTACGTATATATTCTGTTCCCTTCCCAATGGTTGTTTGCTCTGCTCGGGATAGGAATACAGTTGTTGACGCTTGGTATATAGGCTTCTTTGCAAAACTCGCAATAAGAGTTCCACAAATAAAAAGAATAGTGATGCCAATGATAAGGCCTTTATTTTTTACGAGCACAAGTAAAAGGTCGAGAAGATCGATCTCGTCGTCTTCAATGTCAGGTCGAGGGTATTGGGAATTGCTGTATTGTTCCTCCATTATTAAATGGTCCCCTTTCTTTTTTGCCAATTATTATTGATTTAATGAGGGTGGTTTGTGCTAGACGTTTCTTTAACCAGCGTTGGTTATTATAGCTGTTTCTATTAATATATTACATATTACATGAAAGGCAAAGAAAAAAGCTTCCTAAATAGAGGGGGAACAGTTTATATGTGTGTGGCTGTAACGTTACAAAAAGGCAGGGAAGGAGTGGATTTCCCTGCGACCCTTCTCTGCCTTCCCCGTGTTTTTACCTCGCCAATGGAAACTCTTTTGCTAAATCCAATATGGTTCTTCCCATAAAATTAATTTTTGGCCTTTGCCAGATTGTATAGCTCGATCGTAAATTTCTTTTGCTACAATGAGATCTTCAATTCCCATGCCAATAGGGTTGTAAAAAATAATTTCATCATCTTTTTCTCGTGCTGTTTTGGTGCCGTTGATTATTTCTCCAATGTTGCCATGGAATCTTTCTTTTGAAAGCTCTCCGGCTAATACCATTTTTGCTACAGTTTGAATGCCTCTGTGAATAACGGCATCCCAGTCGTCTGTAACAATTTTAT
>ENA-UOOE01000102-UOOE01000102.1-fermentation-metagenome-genome-assembly--contig:-NODE-102-length-84348-cov-14.748129_pt1 | contig 84348 bp, 84 predicted proteins | sample MGYA00245776_ERZ724021 | MGnify/ENA primary metagenome ERZ724021 (study PRJEB28704, sample SAMN03018321) | fermentation metagenome | biome: anthropogenic terrestrial biome; feature: soil; material... | reverse complement strand
AGAGCTTCAACCTGCAGTATGGAACCAACTTTATCGCGGTGATGCCGACAAACCTCTATGGGCCGAATGACAACTTCGACCTGGAACGGAGCCACGTGCTGCCGGCAATGGTCCGCAAGATGCACCTCGCCAGATGCCTGGCGAAAGGGGACTGGCCTGCCATTGAGAGAGACCTGGACCGGCGCCCGGTGGAGGGGGTGACAGGCAATCACCCCAGGCAGGAGATTGTGGCTCTCCTCCAGAAATATGGGATTGACGGTGAACGACTGTCGCTCTGGGGGACGGGCATGCCGTTGCGTGAGTTCCTCTGGAGCGAGGAGATGGCGGATGCGTGCGTCTACATCATGGAGCGGGTGGATTTCCGTGATTTGAAGGGCGATGGCACGGAGGTGCGAAACTGCCACATCAACATCGGCACGGGCGAGGAAATATCGATCCGTGACCTGGCGTACCTGATTAAAAGCACCCTTGGCTACGAGGGCGAAATTACCTTTGACGATACCAAACCGGACGGCACGATGCGCAAGCTGACGGATGTGTCGAAACTGCATAACCTGGGCTGGAAGCACTCGGTCGGGATTGAAAAAGGGGTGCAGCGGATGTGCGCGTGGTACCTCAATCGTTAGAAATATAGCCGGTTACCGGCATTGGGTTCCCGGCGTCGGCCTTCGACACCGGGAACGTTTTTTTGCTATTCATCATCACTGTCTTTTATCATCCATCTTCCGCCTTCTGTTATGGGCGTCTCTTATCGCTGTGCAGGAACCTGCTTCCATTATTCCTAAAAAAACAGAAAATATTCTTTTCCTTTTGCAGATAAACGAAAACAATTTATATTTGCAACATTGTTGCATTTGAAATATTGTTTCGTATGACTGTTGAAGAGATATTGCACCGCCACGATTTAAAAAATACCGGATGCCGGAAGTTCATCCTGACCGGCTTGCTGCAGAGCGAGACGGCGCTGTCGGAGGAGGAGATGAAAAAGCCTTTTCCGGAGTTGTTCGACCGGGTGACCTTCTACCGGACGCTGAAGACGCTGGAGGAGAAAGGAGTGATTCACCGTATCGTGTTGAACGATAATTCGGTGCGGTATGCGCTCAACGGGCATCATCCCGGCCGGGAGCCGTTGCATGCGCATTTTCACTGCGGCAAGTGCGACGAGGTGCTTTGCCTGCACGGTAAAACGCGGCTCGACGCGGAATTGCCGGACGATTTTGTGACCCGGGAGGTGTTTGTGGTGATTGAGGGCCTATGTGCCGGGTGCAATCGTCTTTCTTAAACCGATTAATTTTTTCCAATGAAGATTTTATTTATCCTGCTGTTATGGATGGCGGAAGTAACCGAATATGCCTATGGAGCCCTCGTGCTGCCGGAATTACAGGATGATTCGCTGTCCGTGGACATCACGACCCACGAGCTGCCGGAAGTCACCGTCAGTGTTCGTCGCGGCGCGCAGGAGAACAGAATCAGCTCCCTTCCCGTGGAAGAGATTGGACGCCACTACCTGCTTCAACATAATGGGGGCAACTTTGTGCAGACGTTGTCTTCCTTGCCGGGCATCGCCTCGATGGATATCGGCGCGGGACTCTCCAAGCCGGTGATTCGCGGCATGGCCTTCAACCGGGTGGCGGTGGTGGACCGGGGCATCGTGCAGCAGAACCAGCAGTGGGGAGCCGATCATGGGCTGGAGGTGGACCAGTATGACGTGGACAAAGTGAGGGTGTACAAAGGGCCGATGTCGCTCTACCACGGCTCCGATGCCATGGGTGGGGTGATTGAGATTTTGCCGCCCCACGTGCCGGAGAACGACATGTTTTGGGGCGACGCGACACTGATCGGGAAGTCGAACAACGACCTGCTGGGGATGTCGGTGATGGCGAGCCGCAAAAGGGGAAGGTGGTTCCTGCGGGCACGAACAACGGTGCAGCAGTATGCCGACTACCGCATCCCGGCGGACTCGCTGACGTACCTCACCTGGCAGATGCCGCTATACGGACGGCGGTTGAAGAACACGGCCGGGAGGGAGTATAATTTTTCGCTCTCGGCTCGCTACGCGGCGGAGAAGGTGGAGAGCGGGCTGCATCTTTCGGCCGTGTCGACGAAGAACGGCTTCTTCCCGGGGGCACACGGCATCCCGTCTCTTGGGCGACTGGAGCCGGACGGTGATCTGCGGAATGTGGAGTTGCCGTTCGCCACGTCGGATCACCTGAAGCTGGTCTCGCACTCGGCATGGCAAACGGGGGAAGCCGCACGGTTGCTGGTGGACCTGGGCTTTCAGCGGAACAACCGTTTTGAGATGGCGCAGTTTCACACGCACTACGGCAACCAGACACCGCCGGTGAACAATCGCGACAAGGAGCTGCAGTTCCTGTTGCATACCTACACGGCTAACATGCGCCGCGTGACAGGGGAGGGGGAGCGTTGGATGCGGACGGCGGGCATCTCGGGGGAGTATCAGCACAACAGGGTGGGGGGATATTCGTTCCTGCTGCCGGGCTTTGACCGTCTCTCCGCCGGGGCCTACTGGCTGCACAGCGTTCGCCTGAACGACCGGTTCCTGCTGACCGGCGGCATCCGCTACGATGTGGGGCGACTGTCGGTGCAGGGCTATTACGATGCGCTGCTGGCGGATTATCTGCAGACGCAGGGATATCCGCAGGAGCAGGCTACCTTCTATGCACAACGGGCGGCAACGCTGCGGAGGGACTTTGGTGACTTCTCCGGAGGGATCGGCTTTACCTATACACCCGACGATCGGCATACGTTGAAAATGAATGCAGGCAGAAGCTTCCGTTACCCGGGGGCGAACGAGTTGGCTTCGAACGGTGTGCACCACGGAGCCTTCCGGCACGAGTCGGGCAATAACGGGCTGAACCCGGAAAGGGGGGTGCAGCTGGACCTGGAGTACCGGTTTGCTGCAGCGGGGCTTCGCCTCGTCCTGAATCCTTTTGTGTCGCACTTCTCGAATTATATATACCTGGAGCCAACGGGCGAGTGGTCTCTGTTGCCCCATGCCGGACAGATCTATGCCTACCGGCAGTCCGGGGCGCTGATGGCGGGGGGGGAGGTGACGGCCGCATATGTTTTCGACGGCCATTGGCGGCTGGCGTCGGATCTCTCTTATGTCTACAACCGGAATCTGACGGACCACTATCCGCTGCCTTTCTCGCCGCCGGCAACGATCGCTTCGGAGGTGGCCTACACCGGCGAGGGCGGCGGTGCGCTCGCACACTATACATTGCGGCTGGATCACCGGTGGGTGATGGCACAGCACCGGATCGCCAAAAACGAGGAGCAGACGTCCGGCACCTCCCTCTGGGGCCTGTCGGCTCACCTGCAGTGGCGGATGGGGGGACGGCGTGTCATCACCGATATTCAGGTCGACAACCTCTTCGATGTTGCCTTTCTCAATCACCTGAGCTTCTATCGCCGGCTGAATGCGCCGGAGCCGGGGAGAAACCTGCAACTGATTTTGAAGGTGCCGTTTTGAATGTTTTAATGTTTCAATGTTTTAATGTTTGAATGTTTGCCTTCGTTTACTGACGTAGATATTTGCCCGCCATGGTATAATTCCAGTAAACTTGTTTTTGCCCATTTGGTTTATCGTAACTATTCACAGGTCTGCTCTTTTTTACGTTCTACAAAATATGCGAAAGTTTTATGAATAATCTCAATCAATAAAATTCAAAAAAATGGAAAAAAAATGGATTTCGGCATGTGGCGTTTTTTTGGGCGTGTTCCTCTTTGCTGCGTGCGAAAAGGTGTCTCTGGACAACGAAAAGCCGGTCGTCACGGTGACAGGGCCGGCAGTGGACGAAGTGGTGATGCCGGGAAGTGCGCTCCATTTTGAGGTGGAATTTACGGACAACGAGGCACTGGCATCGTACAAGGTGAATATCCACGGGGCATTCGACGGGCATACGCACGACGCGGGGATTGCCGGCACGGCCAGAAAAAGCCATGCTGAATCATCGGGGACGGGGCTCGCCGGAGACGGTATGCGGGCTGCTGCGACGGACAAAGAGGTGCAAGCACAGGGTGCCGCGACACGGGCAGCGGCAGACAGCGTCACCTTTGAAAGAACATGGCTGGAGAGGGACTTTGTGGCCCTGGGAGAGACACCCATTGCCGGGAAGAAGCAGGCTGCCGTAGCGCACCGGCATATTGTGATCCCTGCCACCATAAACGGGCTGCCGCTGCGGGAAGGGCACTACCACTTCACGGTCTATTGCACGGACCGGGCAGGACAGGAGTCGTTCGTCTCCCGCGAGATCGTCCTTTCCTACGATCCCGCAGGACACCGGCATTGAAGTTTTCCGTCCCGGGCAGGCAGCAGCCTGTTACGACTGCGATGCGGAGGTCATGTAAAATACCAGGGTACCACCCTGCATGATGTCTGCATAGGAGATGAATTGCTGGTCGAAGGGTCGGCCGTTCCACTCAATTTTATCGACATACATGTTTTCTGCGGAGAGGTTCTTTGCCTCCACGGTGAAGGTCTTGCCTTCGCCCACCTGGATGGATACCTTCGGAAGCTGCGGTGCGCCGAAGACCATCTCGCCGCTGACAGGGTTGACCGGGTAAAAGCCCATGGCAGAAAAAAGGTACCAGGCGGACATCTGGCCACAGTCGTCGTTGCCAATGAGCCCGTCGGGCTTGTTCTGGTAGAAGTCGGAAGTGATTTGCCGTACCAGCCGTTGCGTCTCCTTCGGGCGATTGAGCCAGGAGTAGAGGTACGCCACGTGGTGGCTCGGCTCGTTACCGTGGGCGTACTGGCCGATGAGTCCCGTCACGTCGGAGAGCTTGCCGGTAGATTCCTGCTTGGTATGGAAGAGATAGTCGAGCACTTTCGTTGCCTCTTCCTTGCCGCCCATCAGTTCAATGAGGCCGGGAATATCCTGTAACACATGCCAGGTGTATTGCAAGGCATTGCCTTCGGTGTAGTGCCCGCCTACTTGTGAATCGGCGTGGGCGAGCTCGTAGGGATCGAAGGGGGTGAGCCACTTGCCGTTGGCGTCTTTGGGCCGCATGGTGTTGCTCTCTTTGTCGAACAGGTTTTTATAGTAGTTGGCCCGTTTCATGAAAAATGCATAGTCGTCCGTTTTGCCGAGTTTTTGGGCCATCAGGGCGGCGCAGTAGTCGTCGAAGCCGCACTCCAGCGTACGCGAGACCGATTCTGTCTTTATCAGATCGTAGGGGTAGTAGCCGTATTTGTCGTAAATATCCCAGTCGGATTTGGGATGGTTGCTGGTGGTGATCGACTTTTTTATTTCGCCGTAGGCCTTTTCTGCGTCGAAGCCGGTGAATCCTTTCAGGGTTGCGTCGACGATCATCGGGATGGAGTGGTTGCCGATCATGGTGAAGGTCTCCTGCCCCATCAGCGCCCAGATGGGTAGATGTCCCTGCTGTCCGCTGTAGTCGACCATCGAGTTGACCAGGTCGGAGACGATCTCCGGGCTGAGGATGGTATACATGGGGAAGGCGGCACGGAAGGTATCCCATTGCGACAGGGTGGAGTAATATTTTCCAGTGGGGGACTGTGTGATCTCGCGCGCGGGACCGACATAGCGGCCATCTACGTCCGCAATGTTGTTGGGCTGGATGTAGAGGTGGTAGAGCGAGGTGTAAAAGTTGGTCTTCTGGTCGTTGGTGCCTTCTATCTGTACCCGGGAGAGATACCTGTTCCATTCGGCTTTTGCTTCGCGGTGTGCCTGGTCGAACTCCTTGCCGGATGCCTCTGCAGCGAGGTTTGCCTTGGCTCCTTCGATGCCGGTTGTGGACATGGCGATCTTCATATGGAGGGTGGAGTCTTCACCTGGATCGAAGGTGAGGATGTAGCGCGGTGCCTTTTCGCGCGGGTCCTGCGGGTTGAGCTTCTCGGAAGCGAGGATCGGCTTGTCGAACTCGATCACGAAGTAGTAGGTACGTTCCACCCACTCACGGCGACGGGTGTAGCCGGTGATGGTGCGGTCATTCTCGAAGGTGACCTCGTTGTCGAGCACGTGGGTATGGAGCCGTTCTTTCTGCCACACCAGCCCGCTTTGAAAATCGGCCAACACATTGGCGGCCTTGTCTTTGGCAAAGGTGTAGCGGTGAAAGGCGACATGGGGAGTAGTGGTGATCTCCACCTTCACGTCGTTCTCGGACAGCTCCACGGCGTAGTAGCCGGGGGAGGCCTTCTCGGTGGTTTTGTCGAAGCGGCTGCTCAGGTCGTCCCGCTTCCCGCCCGAGAAGGGCTGCATGAGCAGGTCGCCCAGGTCCACACACCCGGTACCGTTGAGCCGGTTCTGCGAGAAGCCGTTGATTCGCTCATCGTCGTAAAAGTATCCGGAGCAGTATTCCCAGGAGAAGTTGCCCGTCTCGGGGCCCGGCTGCATCATCCCCAGCGGGTAGGTAGCTCCCGGGAAGGTGTGCCCCGTGAAGGCAGTACCGATAAAAGGATTCACGTATTGGGTGAGGTCCTCCCCGCCTGTTGTCTCCTCTTTGTTGCTCTTCTTTGTGCATGCCATTGCCAGCATCATAGCACAGAGCAGGATCGTTGTTTTTTTCATACGAATCTTTGTTCTTGGTCCCGGTTTCAATGTTTCGATGTTTCAATGTTTCAATGTTTCGGGGTTTCGGGGTTTCGACGTTTCGATGTTTCAATGTTTCGACGTTTCGACGTTTCAATGTTTCAATGTTGCGACGTTTCGACGTTTCAATGTTTCGATGTTTCGATGTTTCAATGTTGCGACGTTTCAATGTTTCGATGTTTTACAAGCGTATAAACCTCTAGACTAAACCTTGAAACCTTTCAACCCTTTAATCTTCCCTCTTTGCTCGTTTGGTTTCCCAGACAAAGTAGGCCAGCAATCCCAGAAATGCGACCAGTGACGTGATCTGGGCACCTGTGCCGTGAGGGTCGGCCCACAGGTTCGAGTTCAGTGCGTTGCTGTCGCCCGTGAGGAAGATGATGAGTGCGCCCACCACACCGAAGAGAGCCGCACCGGCGATGAAGCCGGAGGAGATGAGGATGGCCCGCTGGTGACGTGCATTGGTCAGCTTCGGATCCTTCTTGCTCTTGTTGATCCAGTGGTTGAGCAGTCCCCCTACAACCAGCGGCGTGTTGAGCTGTAGCGGGATAAACATGCCGAGGGCAAAAGCCAGCGGCGAGACACCGAGCCAGTTCACCAGGATGGCGATGACGGCGCCGATGCCGAGGAGCATCCAGCTGACGCCGCTACCCGCCATGAGGGGTTCGATGATGGCGGCCATGGCGTTGGCCTGCGGGGCGACCATGGGGTTGGGGTGCTCGGGCGTGGCGACGAAGCCGTAGGCCTCGTTCAGGATAAAGATGACTGCTCCCACGGTGGCTGCCGACACCAGGGTGCCGAGGAACTTCCAGGACTCCTGTTTGGCGGGGGTGGTGCCGATCCAGTAACCGATCTTCAGGTCGGTGACGAATCCTCCCGCCATGGAGAGGGCGGTGCAGACGATGCCGCCGATGATGAGCCCGCTCACCATACCCTGCCAGCCTTCGAGGCCGACGGCGACGAGGATCACCGACGAGAGGATAAGTGTCATCAGGGTCATCCCCGACACAGGATTGGAGCCGACGATGGCGATGGCGTTGGCAGCGACAGTTGTAAAGAGAAAGGAGATTACCGTGATGGTGATCAGCGCCACGATGGCTTGTAACAGTGTGATCTTTACTCCAAGGAGGAGGAAGACGAAGACGGCGATCAGGGTGAGGAAGAGGAAGAGCGCCACGAACGACATCTTCAGATCGCGGCTGGTTCGCTTCTCGTCTGCTTGCACGCCGGCACCGGCAATATTCTTACCGGTAGCCAGCTTGAAGGCGCTGCCGATGACACCGGACGACTTGATGATGCCGATGATGCCGGCCATGGCAATGGCACCGATGCCGATGGGACGTACATATTCGGTGAAGATGGCTTCGGCCGAGAGTGCGGCGAAGGGGTTGACGCCCCCGCCGGTGGCAGCTGCCAGCGCACCAATCTCGTTCACAAGGGGTACCAGCACCAGCCAGGAGAGGAGGGAACCGACGGTGATGATGAGTGCATAACGTAGCCCGACCAGGTAGCCAAAGCTGAAGATGAGGGCGCTCACGTTGAACTTGAGTACCATTTTAAACTTGTCGGCAAGCATGGCGCCGGCAGGGATGATGCGGGTGGTGATCTCTTCGCTCCAGAGGCGGAAAGTGGAGAAACAGAAGTCGAACAGCCCCCCGATGAGTCCGCTGGTGATGAGCAGGCGGGCTTTGTTGCCTCCCTTCTCGCCGGTCATCAGGATCTCCGTGGTGGCTGTCGCCTCGGGGAAGGGAAGCTTGCCGTGCATGTCCTTCACAAAATATTTGCGGAAGGGAATCAGGAAGAGAATGCCGAGAAATCCGCCGAGCAGCGATGAGAAAAAGATCTGCCAGAAGTTGATCTGTATCTCTGGATATTTTGCCTGAAGAATATAGAGGCCGGGGATGGTGAAAACGGCGCCGGCGACAATGACGCCCGACGAGGCGCCGATGGACTGGATGATGACATTCTGTCCCAGTGCGTTCTTCTTGCGGAAAGCGGCCGAGGCTCCCACGGCAATGATGGAGATGGGGATGGCGGCTTCGAATACCTGTCCGATCTTCAGTCCGGAGTAGGCGGCGGCGGCCGAGAAGATCACGGCCATGAGGAGACCCATGGCGACAGACCAGCCAGTGACTTCGGCAACAGGCCTGTCTGCCGGCAGTACGGGTTTGTATTCTTCCCCGGGGGTTAACTCCCGATACGCATTTTCGGGCAATTCAGTTACTTTCTTTTCTTCTTCTTCCATTACAGTATATGATGTTTATTTGTTGAGAGCGATCCCGGTTATTGCCGGTTTCACGAGCGTGATGCCGACGGCTGAAAACGCACAGCTTATTGCCGGAAGCGGCTGGTCGAATACAAACAGCTGATTCTGTTGTGAAGTTGACCAACATGCCTGGTCGCAATTTTTTTGCCGAAAATACAAAAAAAACCGTAAAGGGCACGCCTGTTTTCATAGTTTGTGTTGAATTTGTTACATTTGCGTGATTAATGGGAAAAACAATGAGAAAAATATTTTTGACCGCTCTGGTGGCATCTTTTTTGCTGCCTGCAGTGATGTATGGCGATACGCTGGGCGATATTCTGGATGGTAAGTATGTCCCCCGCGGGGTGAAGAGCATGGTCTCGTCGGCCGACGGGATGCATTATTATCAGGCGGACCCCGCGCAGACAGCCGTAATCAAGTATGCGTACGCTACGGGAGAGGCTGTGGATACACTGTTTAGCACGCGTACGGCCCGCAACTGCTCCTTCAGCAGCTTTGAAGGATTCCAGGTGAGCGACGACGAGAACCGTGTGCTGGTCTACCGCGACAGGGAACAGATCTACCGTCGCTCGTTCCGGGCTGACTACTACTATCACGACGTGCGCCGCAACATGGTGCGCAAGCTTACGGATCATCCGTCGAAGCAGATGATCCCCACCTTCTCTCCGGACGGTAAAATGGTGGCCTATGTGATCGACAATGATATCTGGCTGACGAAGTTTGACTTTGATACCGAGTCGCAGGTGACCAGGGACGGTGCGCAGGACAGCATCATCAATGGCGCCACCGACTGGGTCTATGAGGAGGAGTTTGGCACTACGCGGCTGATGGAGTTCTCTCCCGACAACAGCCTGCTTGCTTTCGTTCGTACCGACGAGTCGGCGGTGAAGGAGTTCTCCTTTCAGACGTTTCAGGAACAGCTTTATCCTGGTTATTACAGTTTTAAATACCCCAAAGCGGGGGAGGCCAATGCGAAGGTGGAGTGCCGTGTGTTTGATATTGCCGCCCGCACCACCCGCACCCTGAAGGTGCCGTTGGAGGGCGACGGGTATATCCCCCGCATCGCCTTCACGAACGATCCGGCCCGGCTGGCGGTGATGACGCTCAACAGGGACCAGAACCGCTTCGAACTCTACTTTGTGAATCCACGCTCCACGGAGGCAAAGCTGGTCTTGCGGGAGGAGAATAAATACTATGTGGATGCAGACTGGCTCAATTCGATTCACTTTTTGAATGACCAGTTTACCTACATATCGGAAAAGGATGGTTTCAGCCACATCTACGTGTACGGACTCTCGGGAACATTGCAGAAGCAGCTCACCACGGGCAGCTACGACGTGACGGCCCTCCTCGCGGTAGATCCGCAGAGCAAGACGGTGTTTTACAAGGCGGCCGACGAGAGTCCCCTCCGGCGGAACATCTACCGGATCAATATCGACAAGGGGGAACCCCGGAAGCTGTCGGCTCAGCCGGGTTTTAATTCGGCTGTCTCGTTCAGTGCGCAGGGCAGGTTCTATGTGCAGCGCCATTCCGATGCAAACACTCCGCCGGTGATCACACTCCACGATAACAACGGCAGGCAATTGCGCGTGCTGGAGGATAACGGGGCGCTGCAGGCGACCGTGGCTGCTGCGCGCTTCCCGAAGCGGGAGTTTATAACCCTGCCTGCTGCCGATGGCGTCACGCAGCTCCACGGGTGGGTGCTGAAGCCGGTCAACTTCAACCCGGCAAAGAAGTATCCCGTGGTGATGGTGCAATATAGCGGCCCCAATTCGCAGGAGGTGCAGGATAAATTCGAAATTGACTGGTATCACGCACTGACCGGGAAGGATATTGTGGTGGCCTGCGTGGATGGCCGTGGCACCGGTGCGCGGGGCGAGGAGTTTCGTAAATGCACCTACATGAAGCTGGGCATGACCGAGTCGGACGACCAGATTGCCGCAGCACGCTATCTGGGCTCGCTGCCCTATGTGGACGCAAACCGGATCGGTATCTGGGGATGGAGCTACGGAGGATACAACGTGCTGATGAGCATGAGCCGCGGCAACGGCATCTTCAAGGCGGGTGTGGCCATTGCCCCGGTGACCGACTGGCGTTTCTATGATACGGTTTACACCGAGCGGTTCATGCGTACGCCGCAGCAGAACAACGACGGATACAACAACGGCTCTGCGATCACACTGGCAGGGCAGCTGCAGGGCAAGCTGCTCTTGATTCACGGGATGGCAGACGATAACGTGCATTTCCAAAACTCCGTGGAATATACGCGGGCGCTCATTCGTGCCAACAAACAGTTTGACCTTTTTTTCTTTCCCGACAAGAATCATTTCATCTCTGGCGGGAATGCCAAGCGTTACCTGTACGACAAAGTCATTGCCTATTTTCAGGAATACCTCTGATCCTGAATGGCTCTCTGTGCCGGGCCGGGTGCCTGCCGCCTGTCGCCAGTTACGCGGGAGGCACTCTTTTTATTGCCTAAACAAAAATGTCTTTTTATTGTTATTAAGAAGGCATTTTAGTAAATCCGTCGTCACCGATGATTGATTTGACAGCGCCAGAATAGAGGTTTCATTAACAGCAGAGAAAGTTTGTTTATTGTAATCTTTCGTTCGTAAAACGAAAGAGATTGGTTATGGGAGATTATTTAAATATACGGCAAATATTCAGAAACCCGGCTTTCGGACTCATTCCGTTGATTGTTTTTTCGTTTCTTGTGAGCTTCACCGATTCGTGGGCATCGACGGGGGGAGCGCTGTTGTTGTCGCTGATCGGCTATGTTGCCGTGCGCAAGCAGAGCCGACTCATTTATATGATATCCATCGTTGTGTTTGCCATAGCCACGATGCTCTCCTTTGGCCCTTTTGCAAACCTGCACGCAATAAACCGTTTCGTGGTGGTGGAGGTGATCTTCATACTGGCGCTCGTCGCTATCCGGCTGTCGCGGGGTAAAATTGTAAAGCGCCTGGGAAAGACCCGAAACCTGATGCTCAAGAACTACCTGAAAGAATCGTTCCGCGTAGCTTTTCAAACGCAATACGGCCTCTCCATCCTTGTGCTGCTGGTGTTGCTGCCTTATCTGTTCGATAACAGCGATTGGTTGCAGACGCAAGGGTCGTTCATCATGATTGTCAGCCAGGTTACGCTGGTGGCTATTGTGCTGCTGGAGGAGGGGAGGCTTTCCATCCTCCGGCGGAGGCTGGTGTGCGAGGAGTGGCTGCCCGTAGTCACAGAGCGGGGCGAGGTGACAGGCCGTGTGGCCAAGTCGATCACCAAAGACTTGAAAAACAGGTTTATGCACCCCGTAGTGCGTGTGGCGCTCATCCACAAGGGGAGTATCTACCTGCAGGAGCGGGACCCTAGCCGGTTGCTGAACCCGGGGATGCTCGATTATCCGTTCGAAAAGTACATGCAGTATAACGACGATATTGACGAGACGGTGCGTCGAAGCATTGCACAGGAGTGTGGCAGCAACGACCTCCCTCTTCGCTTTCTTTTGAAATATACCTTTGAGAATGAGGCGACAAAGCGGCTTATTTTTCTTTATGTTTCCGATGTGGAGGATGAGGTACTTTATAACAGCCTCCGGCTGAAAGGAGGCAAGCTGTGGACCGAGGCGCAGATAGAGGATAACATGGGCAACCGCATCTTTTCGGAGTGTTTTGAACTGGAGTTTGAATACCTGAAGAACACAGTGCTGCTGGCGTCGCGCTTCAGAGACAAGCAGTGAACACATCAGGAAGAAAAGAGGAGTGGAAAGAACAATCAAACTGCAAAGTGATGGTCGAAGGAAAAGCAACAGGCAGCTAAACTCGCGTTCGGCTGCCTGTTCATCGTTTAAATATAAAAAAGAAAAAAGTTATTTGTAAGCTGTCAGTCTTCGGCTGTCAGTTTTTTTTAGTTGCCATCGTCAGTAATCAGCTATCTGCTTCCGGGCTCTCCGGCTTTTTCCTCCGGAGCGGCCGACTCATTTTTCAGGGTGCCCGATAGCCTGGAGATGCTTTTGAGGTCGATCTTCCCGGAGACGGTGATGATGCTCAGCTTGCTGTTTTCGTCGAGCGAGATGAGGATGAGGTCCTGTTTTTTATCGTCCTCTCTCTTCATCCAGACAGATATTCTGGAGTTTCTTTCGTTTACCGAGACCACCTCTTCGTAATCGCCAAACTCCTCTTTTATCAGTTCGTTGGCTTTCTGGAAGTAGTACCTGGAGTCTTTTGCATCTTCGCTGCTCACGATCCGTATGCTTTTGAGTTCCTTGAACGCACTCCTCAGTTCTTCGTCCTCGGTGTTGGCTGCCATCTTGTCGAGCATTGTCTTGCCGATGTTCACGTTGTTCAGCGGGCGATCCTCCTCGCCGTATTTGTTGATGAACTGCGTGACAAAGCCATTCGCAAAAAGTGAGACGGATGTCAGCATGATCGTTATGATCAAGATTGTTTTTCTCATATATTTTCCTTCATTTTGACGGTTGGAATGAGGGCGCCCCGGCTCACGGTGTCATCGTCCTGCGAAAGGGCTGCAAGCGAGTCGGCTTCCACCTCGTCTGTCACGAGCGAGTCGATCGCCGACCAGTCGATGTCGAGGTCGTCAATCACGCGAATGGTTTGCAGGGAGGCTTCCTCGGTTGTCTGCAAAGCATGGGAGAGTGCTTCCAGCGCGTAGGTGGCGTCCTTTATGGCTGCGTTGGGGTCGTCGTATGTTTCCACAAACCAGGGTTTGTTGTTCTGGCGGGTGATGAAGAAGATGCTTGCCCCAAGTCCCACGATAAGCAGTAGGGATGCTGCCACGCGCAGCAGGGGGGCAAAGATGCGAATGGTGATGTATTGTTTGCTCCGGTCTTCTTCTTTGTCCATGGCCTCTTTCAGTCGTTCGTTGAAGCCTTCGCTCAGGGTGACAGACCGTTCCTCGTTGATATAGGAGAAGTAAGGAGCATAGGGCTTCCCCGCGGCCGGCAGGTCGCCCCCCCTGAAGAAATCGCGCAGTTCCTGCTCTTCGGCAAGGGTGGTCTCGCAATCCCAGTACCTTTCCAATAATGTCTGTATGTGTCTGTCGTCCTTAGCTGTCATATCCCGCTAGCAATTCTTTCATTTTTTTTCGTGCCCTGAAGAGGCTTATCTTTACCAGGTCTTCGCTGATGGCGAGCGCGTGGGCAATCTCCCTGTAACTCATCCCTTCCACCTCCCGGAGCCGGAATGTGAGCTGCTGGTTCTCGGGAAGCTCCTCCATGCATTGTTCGATGAGGAGGCGTTGTTCTTTCCTGACCAGCTCGCGATGCGGCGAGTGACTGTCCACGAAATAAAGATCTTCCTGTTCCCTTTCAATGGTGCCCGTCTTGCGGACGGCCATGGAGGCCAGCCTGTCGAGCGCCATGTTCTTGATGGCTCTGAAGCAGTATGCTTCCAGATTTTCAATATCGCTCCACTCCTCTTTCCTGCTCCAGAGCTTGAGCAGCAGGTCCTGCAGGATGTCCTCGGCTTCGGCCCGGTCCCTGACGATGCCGTATGCCAGGCGGAAAAGCCGATCTTTCATCGGCAGGATGATTTCGTGGAATGGTTCGATACTCATTATGGAATGACGGTTGACCGGCGAAAAAGTTACACCGGAATGCAAAAATAATTTTTTCCCGGGATTTAAACGGGTTAATATAACGTAAAAACCTTTCCGCTTGCCAACCTTTCCGCTTGCCAACGCTTCCATCTTCTAACTTCCCAATCGACAAACACCTACACCCCGAAACTTGCATGCCTGCCTACCGGCAAAGGCGAAAATGCAAAACGTTGAATCCTTTTTAAAAAAATAGCTTCAAACGCTTGCATATCTTTCTGATTATTTGTAATTTTGTGCCGTTTTTCACCCGAACAGAAAGGTTATTAAATGATAATCAGGGCATTATTGTGTGCCAAGTGGGTGATAGACAGGATGAACGGAATTATTTAAAAAATAGCAATACGTAAAAAGAAAGCAGAAGATGCCTACAATTCAACAACTAGTAAGAAAAGGACGTACCACCCTTACGGATAAAAGCAAATCGCCCGCTCTGGACTCCTGTCCGCAGCGTCGTGGGGTTTGTGTGAGAGTGTACACCACTACTCCAAAGAAGCCGAACTCAGCCATGAGAAAGGTGGCTCGTGTGCGTTTAACAAACTCGAAGGAAGTGAACGCTTACATTCCGGGAGAAGGACACAACCTGCAGGAGCACTCGATTGTGCTGGTGCGTGGCGGACGTGTGAAGGACCTTCCGGGTGTGCGTTATCACATTGTGCGTGGTACCCTGGATACTGCCGGTGTAAACGGTCGTACCCAACGTCGTTCCAAATATGGGGCAAAACGTCCCAAACCGGGAGCAAAGACAGCTGTAGCAGCTAAGCCGGGAGCAAAGAAGAAGTAATTTCTTCCGCAACAACTCTATTTTAAGAAGAAGTAAAATTATTAAATCGCTGTTGAAATTTTTGGGATTCGCTACTTATTACAGGTTGAGTAAATAAACTCGGAGGAGTTTGTTGAAGACAGTTTAAACGGCAACCAAACAACACAAAATTTTTAGACAATGAGAAAAACAAAACCTAAAAAAAGACAGGTTCTCCCTGATCCTGTTTATGGTGATGTAAGGGTAACAAAGTTTGTTAACCACCTTATGTATGACGGCAAGAAAAGTATCTCCTACGATATTTTCTATACCGCATTGGACACTGTAAAGGCTAAAATGCCTAACGAAGAAAAGTCAGCTCTCGAGATTTGGAAAGCTGCTCTCGACAATATTACCCCTCAGGTGGAAGTGAAGTCACGCCGCGTTGGCGGTGCCACATTTCAGGTTCCGACCGAAATAAGACCCGAAAGAAAAGAATCCGTTTCAATGAAAAACCTCATTATGTACGCACGTAAGAGAGGTGGAAAGACGATGGCCGACAAGTTGGCTGCCGAGATTGTTGATGCCTACAACAATCAGGGGGGTTCTTTCAAGCGGAAAGAGGATATGCACAGAATGGCAGAAGCAAACCGTGCTTTTGCTCACTTTAGATTTTAATTAGAAAGAAGGTAAAAAAGATGGCTAAGGGTTCAAAAGAAGCATTACAATTCACTCGTAATCTAGGTATCATGGCGCATATTGACGCCGGCAAGACCACCACATCGGAGCGTATCCTGTTTTATACGGGACTCACGCACAAGATTGGCGAGGTGCACGACGGTGCGGCCACCATGGACTGGATGGAGCAGGAGCAGGAACGGGGGATCACCATCACCTCGGCTGCCACCACTACGAGCTGGAAATATGACAACCAGACATACAAGATAAATTTGATCGACACCCCGGGACACGTGGATTTCACGGTGGAGGTAGAGCGTTCGCTGCGTGTGCTTGATGGCGCCGTGGCCGCGTTTTGTGCCGTTGGAGGTGTGGAGCCGCAGTCGGAGACCGTTTGGCGTCAGGCCGACAAGTACAAAGTGCCCCGTATCGGCTATGTGAATAAGATGGACCGCTCGGGAGCAAACTTCTTTGATGTGGTACGCCAGGTAAAGGAGATGTTGGGCGCTACAGCGTGTCCCATTCAGATACCGATCGGGGCGGAAGAGAACTTCAAGGGAGTGGTTGATTTGGTAACGATGAAGGCGCTCTACTGGCACGACGAGACAATGGGTGCCGACTACGACGTGGTGGATATTCCCGCTGACCTGCAGGACGAAGCCAATGAGTGGCGCGAGAAGATGCTCGAGATCCTTGCCGAATGTGATGATGCGCTGATGGAAAAGTTCTTCGATGCTCCCGATACAATTACCGAGGAGGAGATCAGAAGAGCAATCAGAAAAGGGACGTTGTCGATGCAGATCAATCCGATGATCTGTGGATCGTCGTTCAAAAACAAGGGAGTACAGACATTGCTCGATGCTGTGTGTGCTTACCTGCCGAGTCCTGCGGATACGGAAGCGATTTCCGGTACCGACCCCAGTGACTCGGAGAAGGTGTTGTTGCGTCATCCCGATCCAGACGAACCCATGAGTGCACTTGCGTTCAAGATTGCTACCGATCCCTATGTGGGACGTTTGTGTTTCTTCCGCGTATACTCGGGTGAGATTGAGGCCGGATCGTACGTGTACAACCCACGCTCGGGAAAGAAGGAGCGTATTTCCCGTCTCTTCCAGATGCACTCCAACAAGCAGAATCCGAAAGATTTTATCGGAACGGGAGACATTGGCGCCGGTGTAGGATTCAAAGATATCCGTACCGGCGACACGTTGTGCGACGAGAACAAGCCGATCATCCTGGAAGCAATTGACTTCCCCGATCCGGTGATTGGTATTGCCGTAGAGCCCAAGACCCAGAAAGATCTGGATAAGCTCTCTACCGGACTGGCCAAGCTGTCGGAGGAGGATCCCACGTTCACCGTGAAAACCGACGAGGAGACTGGCCAGACCGTGATCTCGGGCATGGGTGAGCTTCACCTGGAGATCATCATCGACCGTCTGAAACGTGAGTTTAAGGTGGAAGCAAACCAGGGACGTCCCCAGGTTTCGTACAAAGAGGCGATCACCAAACCGGTGGAACTGCGGGAAGTGTACAAGAAACAGTCGGGTGGCCGCGGTAAGTTCGCCGATATCATTGTACGCGTGGAGCCTGCCGATCCCGGCTTTGAAGGCGATTTGCAGTTCGTGGACGAGGTGAAGGGCGGCAATATTCCGAAGGAATTCATCCCTTCCATCCAGAAAGGATTCCAACGTGCCATGAAGAATGGTGTGTTGGCCGGATATGCTCTCGATAAGCTGAAAGTGACCGTGATTGACGGTTCTTACCATGCGGTGGACTCCGACCAGTTGTCGTTTGAGATCTGCGCCATGCAGGCGTTCAAGAATGCTTCGGAAAAGGCAGGCCCCGTATTGCTGGAGCCGATCATGAAAGTGGAGGTGGTAACACCCGAAGAGAGCATGGGAGATGTGATCTCCGACCTGAACAAACGCCGCGGACAGATTGAAGGAATGGAATCGAACCGTTCCGGCGCCCGTGTGGTGAAAGCCAAGACGCCGCTGGCGGAGATGTTTGGATATGTGACCTCGTTGCGTACCATCACCTCGGGACGTGCTACGTCGACCATGTCGTTTTCTCATTTTGAAGAAGTGTCTTCTTCCATCGCCAAGCAGGTATTGACGGAGGTACAAGGCCGTGTTGATTTGATCAAATAATTTAACAGATATGAGCCAAAAAATCAGAATCAAACTGAAATCTTACGATTATAGCCTCGTTGACAAGTCAGCCGAGAAAATCGTGAAAACCGTAAAAGCTACGGGTGCTGTGGTAAGCGGTCCAATTCCGCTGCCTACTCACAAACGCATTTTTACCGTGAACCGTTCGACTTTCGTGAACAAGAAGTCACGCGAACAGTTCGAGTTGGCCTCCTTCAAGCGCCTCATCGACATTTACAGTTCCACAGCCAAGACCGTGGATGCGTTGATGAAGCTTGAGCTTCCCAGCGGCGTAGAAGTGGAAATTAAAGTGTGATAACTAGACACAAGAGTCAATAAACAGGATACAAGACAGAAGAATCAAGACATAAAAGTCTTGGTTCCGGTCTTGGATAATTCTTTTTGATTCTTCGATCGGATAATAATTAATTATAAACAACAGAGAAATGCCAGGATTATTAGGAAAAAAAATCGGAATGACATCCGTTTTCAGTGCCGAGGGAAAAAATATTCCATGCACTGTTATCGAAGCAGGTCCTTGCGTGGTTACTCAGGTGAAGACAACCGAAAACGACGGTTATGATGCTATTCAGCTCGGGTTTGTGGACAAGAAAGACAAACACACCCCGAATCCTGAAAAAGGTCACTTCAAGAAAGCAGGAGTAACACCCAAGAGACACTTGGCCGAGTTCAAAGGATTTGGAAACGAGTACAAGCCCGGTTCCGAGATCACTGTTGATCTTTTCAACGACACCGTATATGTGGACGTGATCGGCACATCGAAAGGAAAAGGATTCCAGGGCGTAGTGAAACGTCACGGATTTGCAGGTGTGGGACAGTCCACACACGGACAGCACAACAGGCTGCGTGCTCCCGGTTCAATCGGTGCGGCTTCATATCCCGCCAAGGTGTTCAAGGGAACCCGCATGGCCGGACAGATGGGGAACAAACGGGTAACCGTACAGAGCCTCCAGGTAATTAAAGTGATTCCGGAACACAACCTCCTTCTGGTGAAGGGATCGGTGCCGGGAGCAAAAGGTTCAATCGTCATAATTGAAAAATAAAATGGAATTAAGTATTTACAATATCAAAGGAGAGGTAACAGACAAGAAGGTGACACTCGATGATTCCATTTTCGGGATTGAGCCTAACAATCATGTTATCTGGCTGGATGTTAAGCAGTACCTTGCCAACCAACGTCAGGGTACGCATAAAACGAAAGAAAGAAACGAGATCGCCGGGAGTACCCGCAAGCTGATCCGCCAGAAAGGCGGCGGCGGTGCCCGCCGCGGCGACATCAAATCGCCCCTGCTGGTGGGAGGAGGTCGTGTATTTGGCCCCCAGCCCCGCGATTACAGCTTCAAGCTGAACAAGAAAGTGAAGGCGCTCGCCCGCAAATCGGCCCTTTCGTTGAAAGCAAAAGAAAATGCGATCATTGTGGTGGAGGATTTTGATTTCGACACTCCAAAAACAAAGCGCATTGTTGAGTTGACAAAAAATCTGCAACTCGCTGATAAAAAGCTACTTTTCGTTTTGCCAGGTCAAAATAAAAACGTATATTTGTCGGCTCGCAATTTGGGAAAAGTGAGTGTTGTAACAGCCTCAGACATAAACACATACGGAATTATGAATTGTGGAAGTCTGGTGATGACCGAGTCGTCGCTGGCTGTGATTGATAACCTGTTTAAAGCATAAGGAGAGAGAAAATGAGTGTAATAGTAAAACCCATATTCACCGAAAAGCAAACGGCCCTCACCGACAAGTATGAGAACCGTTATGGTTTCATCGTGAAGCCTTCTGCAAACAAGGTTGAAATCAAGAAAGCTGTGGAAGCGCTCTACAACGTTCACGTGGAAAGCGTGAACACGATGAAGTATGATGGCAAGAAACGTAGCCGTTACACGAAATCGGGTATGGTAAACGGCAGTACGTCCGCGTACAAAAAAGCAATCATCACCCTGAAGAAGGGTGAAACCATCGATCTATTCAGCAATATTTAAAAGAAATGGCAATACGTAAATTAAAGCCCACAACACCGGGGCAAAGACACAAGATTATCGGTTCATTTGAAAATATCACTGCAAGTGTACCGGAGAAATCTCTTGTAGTTGGCAAGAGAGCGTCGGGTGGCCGCAACAACCAGGGTAAGATGACCATGGGTTATCTGGGTGGCGGACACAAAAGACGCTTCAGGGTGATCGACTTCAAGAGAACAAAAGATGGTATCCCTGCCGTAGTCAAAAGCATTGAGTATGATCCCAACCGTTCGGCACGCATCGCGTTGCTTTATTATGCCGACGGAGAGAAGACTTATATTTTGGCTCCCAACGGCTTACAGGTGGGAACCTCAGTGATGTCGGGGCCCGCTGCAGCCCCTGAAGTTGGCAATGCACTGCCTCTGTCGGTGATTCCTATCGGTACCGTAGTTCACAACATCGAACTGCGTCCCGGACAGGGAGCCAAGATGGCACGTTCTGCCGGAACATTTGCACAGCTTGTATCGCGCGAAGATAATTACGCGATCATCAAGATGCCTTCCGGCGAAGTACGCAAGATCCTGTCTGCATGTAAAGCGACTATCGGTAGTGTGGGTAATTCGGATCATGCTCTGGAGAAATCAGGTAAAGCCGGTCGTTCACGTTGGCTTGGACGCCGTCCGCACAACCGCGGGGTTGTTAAGAACCCGGTTGACCACCCCATGGGTGGTGGTGAAGGACGTGCATCGGGAGGCCACCCGCGTTCACCGAAAGGCTTATATTCTAAGGGCTTGAAAACAAGAGCTCCTAAAAAACATTCTTCGAAATACATTGTAGAGAGAAGAAAAAAGAAGTAATCTGATTAATTAAACATCACTATGAGCAGATCATTAAAAAAGGGCCCCTATATCAATCTGAAACTGGAAAAGAAGGTGACGACCATGAATGATAGCGGCAAGAAGTCCGTGATCAAGACATGGGCACGCGCTTCCATGATATCACCCGATTTTGTGGGACATACCATTGCTGTGCATAATGGGAACAAATTTATTCCCGTGTATATCACAGAGAACATGGTTGGGCATAAACTGGGCGAATTCGCTGTTACCCGCACGTTCCGCGGACACGCCGGCAACAGAAAGAAATAAGGTCAGGGCGCTAACGAATAAAGAAAAACAGAAAAGACATGAGTGCTAGAAAAAGAATATCAGCCGAACAGAGAAAAGAAAATCGCAAAGAGGTTTCTTTCGCCGTGTTGAAGAACGTTCCCAGCTCACCACGCAAGATGCGTTACGTAGCCGATATGGTACGGGGAATGGAAGTGTTCAAGGCACTGGGCGTTTTGAAGTTCTCCAACAAAGAGGCGTCCAGCAAGATCGAGAAGTTGTTGCTTTCAGCTATTGCCAACTGGGAACAGAAGAATGAGCGCAAAGCCGAAACAGGCGAGCTTTACATAAAGACGATTTCCGTGGACGAGGGTGCTACGCTGAAGAGACTTCGTCCTGCCCCGCAGGGTCGTGGATACAGGATCCGCAAACGTTCGAATCACGTGACCATTGTGGTAGATACATTCAAGAAAGAAGAACAAGAACAAAACTAAGAAGATGGGACAAAAAGTAAATCCGATAGCAAATCGTTTGGGAATCATCAAGGGATGGGACTCCAACTGGTACGGCGGAAATAATTATGGTGACATCTTGCTCGAAGACAGCAAAATACGCACCTATTTGAATGCCCGTCTGTCCAAAGCAAGTGTATCGCGCATTGTCATTGAGCGGACATTGAAGCTGGTGACCATCACCATTTGTACAGCACGCCCCGGCATCATCATCGGTAAGGGAGGCCAGGAGGTGGACAAGCTGAAAGAGGAGTTGATGAAGATCACCGACAAAGACATACAGATCAACATATTCGAAATTAAGAAGCCGGAGTTGGATGCCGTGATTGTGGCCAACAACGTAGCTCGCCAGATTGAAGGGAAGATTGCTTACCGCCGTGCCGTGAAGATGGCCATCGCCGCTACCATGAGAATGGGAGCCGAGGGAATCAAGATTCAGGTATCGGGTCGCTTGAACGGCGCTGAAATGGCTCGTTCGGAGATGTATAAGGAAGGGAGAACCCCGCTTCACACTTTCCGTGCCGACATCGACTATGCACACGCCGAAGCACTGACTAAAGTAGGGCTTATTGGCGTAAAGGTGTGGATTTGTCGTGGTGAAATCTATGGCAAGAAAGATCTGGCGCCTTCGTTCGCCACGTCGAAAGACAATCGTCCGCACAGTGGCGGTAACCGTGGCGGCGGAAATCGTCCGGAAGGCGGCCGTGGTGGCAGACGTAACAGAAGAAACAACAAAAACGCTTAATTGAAGAAAATATGTTACAACCAAAGAAAACAAGATTCAGAAGACAGCAGAAAGGACGCATGAAAGGCAATGCCGGACGTGGCCACGAGCTGGCATTCGGTTCTTTTGGGATTAAATCATTGCAATCTAAGTGGATCACCGGAAGTCAGATTGAAGCTGCCCGTATCGCTGTAACGCGCTACATGCAACGTCAGGGACAGGTTTGGGTACGTATTTTCCCCGATAAGCCTATCACGAAGAAACCCGCCGAAGTGCGTATGGGTAAGGGAAAAGGTAACCCCGAAGGATTCGTGGCGCCTGTGACCCCCGGAAGAATTATTTTTGAGATAGAAGGTGTGTCGTTTGATGTGGCAAAAGAGGCGCTGCGTCTGGCAGCTCAAAAGTTGCCGGTGACCACCAAGTTTGTGGTCCGGACGGATTATGATTATCAGAAAAAATCGTAAAGAGAGATGAAGAAGCAGGAAGAATTACTAGAGCTGTCCGACAAGGATCTGAAAGAGAGATTGGATGCCGAAGTGATGGAATTGACCCAGTTGCGGATCAACCACACCATCACTCCGCTCGATAACTCAGGCTCAATAAGGGAGAAGCGCAGAAACATTGCCCGCATTCATACAGAATTGCGTGCCAGAGAGTTGAAAAAACAACAATAACAGAGAGAATGGAAACGAGAAATTTAAGAAAAGAAAGAATCGGGGTCGTTTTCAGCGATAAGATGGACAAGACCGTCACCGTTGCTGTAAAATGGAAAGAGAAACACCCTATATATGGGAAGTTCGTTAGTAAAACGAAGAAATTTCACGCCCATGATGAGAAAAACGACTGCCACATTGGTGATACAGTTCGTATAATGGAAACGCGTCCTTTGAGCAAGTCGAAGAGATGGAGAGTGGTTGAAGTAATGGAAAGGGCCAAGTAAGATGATACAGCAAGAATCAAGATTAAAGGTTACTGACAACAGCGGAGCGAAGGAAGTGCTTTGCATCCGCGTATTGGGCGGTACAAGAAGGCGCTATGCGTCGGTAGGGGATATCATTGTTGTTTCTGTCAAGAGCACGATCCCATCGAGTGATATTAAGAAAGGATCTGTATCAAAAGCAATCATCGTGCGTACGAAAAAAGAGATTCGTCGTGCCGACGGTTCCTACATACGCTTCGACGACAACGCCTGCGTTCTGCTGAACAATGCCGGCGAGTTGAGAGGAAGCCGTATCTTCGGGCCGGTAGCGCGTGAGCTGCGTACCACAAACATGAAGATTGTCTCCTTAGCTCCCGAAGTATTATAACTATTCAACATTCACAGGCAATGACAAAATTACATATAAAGAAAGGCGATACGGTTTACGTAAATTCCGGCGAAGACAAAGGAAAGACGGGCCGCGTACTGGAAGTTCTTGTGGACAAGAACCGTGCAGTGGTGGAAGGCGTAAACATTGTATCGAAACATACCAAGCCCAACGCCCAGAATCCGAATGGCGGCATTGAAAAGAAAGAAGCTTCCGTGCATCTCTCCAAGCTGAATCCGGTGGATCCGAAGACGGGAAAACCCACCCGCGTTGGTAGAAAACTAGACAATAAAGGCAAATCAGTGCGTTACGCAAAAAAATCAGGGGAGGTAATTAAATGAGTACTGCAACATACGAAGTAAATTTAAAGAAAGATTACAAAGAGCGTGTAGTTCCTGCTTTGATGAAGGAGTTCAGCTACAAGTCAGTGATGCAGGTGCCTCGTCTGGAGAAGATCGTGATTAACCAGGGCCTTGGTATTGCCGTGGCCGACAAGAAGATCATCGAGACCGCCATAAACGAGCTGACCTCCATTACCGGCCAGAAGGCTGTGGCCACCACCTCGCGCAAGGACATCTCCAACTTCAAGCTGCGTAAGAAGATGCCAATTGGCGTGCGCGTCACGCTGCGTCACGATAAGATGTATGAATTTCTGGAGAGACTGGTGCGTGTGGCGCTGCCCCGTATCCGTGACTTCAAGGGAATTGACGGCAAGCTCGACGGCAGGGGAAATTACACACTGGGTATCCAGGAGCAGATAATTTTCCCGGAGATCAACATCGACAACATCAGTCGTTTGCTGGGGATGAACATCACCTTTGTGACCACCGCACCTACCGACGAAGAAGGGTATGCTCTTCTGAGAGAGTTCGGATTACCGTTTAAGAAAGATCATTAGTGAGCTAATGACCAAAAATTGATCAAAAAAACAGATAGATAATGGCAAAAGAATCAATGAAAGCCCGTGAGGTGAAAAGAGCCAGGATGGTTGCCCGTTATGCCGAAAAGAGAGCCAAATATCTCGCCGAAGGTGATTACGAAGCACTCCAGACTATTCCCAAGAACGCTTCTCCGGTGCGCCTGCACAACCGTTGCAAAATTACCGGACGTCCTAAGGGATATATGCGTCAGTTTGGCCTCTCCCGTATTCAGTTCCGTGAAATGGCTTCCAAAGGCCTGATTCCCGGAGTGAAGAAAGCAAGCTGGTAGTCCGGTTAAAAGGGAAACGGCAGAAAGACAGAATTTCAATAAATATTGTCCCGGCAGTCGGGATCAATTTAATTTTTTAGTATATGACAGATCCAATAGCAGATTATTTGACGCGGCTACGAAACGCTATCCAGGCGAAGCATCGTGTGGTGGAGATTCCCGCATCGAATTTAAAAAAAGACATCACAAAGATTCTTTTTGAGAAAGGCTACATCCTTAACTATAAGTTTGTAGAGGATGGTCCCCAGGGCACCATCATGATCGCACTCAAGTACGATCCGGTGAACAAGGTAAATGCCATCAAAAAACTGAAACGCGTTTCTTCGCCCGGTTTACGTCAGTATGTCGGCCACAAAGAGATGCCGCGCGTACTCAATGGTTTGGGTATTGCCATATTATCTACTTCAAACGGAGTAATGACAGATAAAGAGGCCCGCGAACAAAAAGTTGGCGGCGAAGTATTGTGTTACGTATATTAATTTGAAGGAGAGAACAATATGTCAAGAATAGGAAAATTACCCATTACCTTGCCTGCAGGCGTTACCGTTACTGTGGGAGAAGACAATGTGATTACACTGAAGGGGCCCAAGGGCGAAATGAAACAACAGGTTAACCCCAACATGAAAGTGAAAGTAGACGGTGGTCAGCTGATCATCGAACGGCCCGACGACGAAAAAGAAAACCGCGCATTGCACGGTCTTTACCGTTCTTTATTATTCAATATGGTTACAGGCGTAACGGAAGGTTTCCGTAAAGAGCTGGAGCTGGTAGGTGTTGGTTACCGTGTGACCAACAGCGGACAGGTGCTGGAGCTCTCGCTTGGCTATACCCACAGCATCTTGATGGAATTGCCCAAAGAGATCAAGGTGGAGACCAAGATGGAGAGGAACAAGAACCCGCTCATCATGCTCGAGTCGTGTGACAAACAACTGCTCGGACAGGTATGTGCCAAGATCCGTTCGTTCCGCAAGCCGGAGCCTTACAAAGGAAAAGGTGTCCGTTTTGTGGGTGAACAGGTACGCCGCAAATCGGGTAAGACAGCAGGTAAATAATCTACGTAAACTGAAATCGCAATGGTAACAAAGAACGAAAGAAGATTAAAAATAAAAGCCCGAGTACGCGGCAAAATTAGCGGCACTCCCGAGTGTCCGCGTTTGTCCGTCTTTAGGAGCAACAAACAGATATATGCACAGGTCATCGACGACTTGTCCGGCAAGACGCTGGCTTCGGCATCTTCTTTGAAAATGGAAGAGAAGCTTCCCAAGAAAGAGATCGCTGCCAAGGTGGGCGAGTTGATTGCCCAGCATGCCAAGGAGGCCGGTGTGGAAAAAGTAACGTTCGACAGAAACGGTTACTTGTATCATGGACGTATTAAAGAATTGGCTGATGCCGCTCGTAAGGGAGGGCTTAAATTTTAACGATTATGGCAGGAATGAATAATAAGGTAAAAACAACAAACGATATCGAATTAAAAGACCGTTTAGTGGCTATTAATCGTACCACCAAGGTGACCAAGGGAGGCCGTACCTTTACGTTTGCAGCCATGGTTGTTGTAGGCAACGAAGATGGCATCGTAGGCTGGGGCCTCGGTAAAGCAGGCGAAGTTACCACGGCAATTGCCAAAGGGGTGGAAGCAGCCAAAAAGAACCTGATCAAGGTTCCCGTACACAAGGGAACGATTCCCCACGAGCAGACAGCTGCCTTTGGCGGTGCACAGGTATTTCTGAAACCCGCCTTTGCCGGTACAGGAGTAAAGGCCGGAGGCGCCATGCGTGCCGTACTGGAGAGCGTGGGCATCACCGACGTACTGGCCAAGTCGAAAGGATCGTCGAACCCGCACAACCTGGTGAAGGCTACTATCGCCGCCCTCACCGAGCTGAGAGACCCGCTTACTGTAGCACAGAACAGAGGGGTAAGTTTGGAAAAAGTATTTAACGGATAATAAAGGAGGAACCTGACATGGCTACAATCAAAGTAAAACAGACAAAAAGCAGGATAGGGGCTCCGAAAGATCAGAAACTGACGTTGGATGCACTGGGACTTACCAAAATGCACCGTGTGGTGGAACACGAAGACACCCCGGCAATCAGGGGACTGATCCGCAAGGTGCGTCATCTGGTGACGGTAGTAGAGTAATTGATTTATAAACGATAAAATAGATACATACAATGGATTTATCGAGTTTAAAACCGGCAGAAGGAGCAACTACAACCCGCAAGCGTATTGGGCGTGGTCCCGGATCGGGCAAGGGAGGCACTTCTACCAGAGGACATAAAGGTCAAAAATCAAGATCGGGTTATTCAAAGAAAGTCGGTTTTGAAGGAGGACAGATGCCGTTACAGCGTCGCGTTCCCAAATTCGGATTCAAACCACTGAAGAGAGTGGAGTATAAAGCCATCAACCTGGAGACTTTGCAGGAACTGGCCGATGGGCAGAAGCTCACCGCCATCAATCCCGAAGTGTTGGTGAATGCCGGACTTATTGCCGGCAAGCATCTGGTGAAAATTCTGGGCAGGGGAACCCTCACGGCTAAGCTGGACGTGGAAGCACACGCTTTCTCAAAGTCGGCTGAACAGGCAATCACCGCTGCAGGTGGAACCGCAAAAAAACTCTGATGCGATGGGATTTGTACAAACAATAAAGAATATATGGAAAATCGAAGACCTCCGTCAGAGGCTTCTGATTACCATTGGATTTGTTGCCATCTACCGGTTTGGATCGTTCGTGGTATTGCCGGGAATCAATCCGGAGGCACTCGTGGCACTGCAATCAAATGCCAGTACCGGCTTGTTGAGCCTGCTCGACATGTTCTCGGGGGGTGCCTTTGCGAACGCATCCATCTTCGCCCTGGGCATCATGCCCTACATCTCTGCATCCATTGTGATGCAGTTGCTGGGTATTGCTGTTCCTGCATTTCAGAAAATGCAGCGCGAGGGCGAAAGCGGACGTACCAAGATAAACCAGTACACCCGTTATCTTACGGTAGGCATCCTGATTTTGCAGGGACCGGCTTACCTTTATGGAGCCGTAGGCAGTGCCATTCCCGGAGGTTTCTGGGATTGGGTGTTGCCCTCGACGGTGATCCTTGCCGGCGGCAGCATGTTTGTGCTCTGGCTGGGTGAGCGCATCACCGATAAAGGAATCGGCAACGGCATCTCTTTCATCATCCTGATTGGCATCATCGCCCGTCTTCCCCATGCCCTGGTGGCTGAGTACGACCGGTTGATCGATGCTCCGGGCGGATTGATTCTGTTGTTGCTCGAGTTGTTGTTCCTGGTTGCGGTTACGGCTGCTGCTATCTTGTTGGTACAGGGTATCCGCAAGGTGCCCGTGCAGTATGCCAAGCGCATTGTAGGGAACAAACAGTATGGAGGCGTGAGGCAGTATATCCCGTTGAAGGTGAATGCCGCCAACGTGATGCCGATCATCTTCGCACAGGCGATCATGTTCATTCCGCTTACCATTGCGAAGTTTTCTGCCGGCGAAGGGGGGGGCTTCTGGACGCAGCTGATGGATTTTACCAGCTTCTGGTATAATTTCATCTTTGCTACGTTGATCATTGCCTTTACCTACTTCTATACGGCCATTACGGTGAACCCGGTGCAGATGGCGGAGGATTTGAAACGGAATAACGGATTTATTCCGGGTGTGAAACCGGGAAAGAAGACGGCCGAGTATATCGACACCATCATGTCGAGGATTACCTTGCCCGGTTCTGTGTTCCTGGCTATCGTGGCCATCCTGCCCGCATTCGCGGGACTGATGGGAATCAACTCTCAGTTTGCCCAGTTCTTCGGGGGCACTTCGCTGTTGATTCTCGTGGGTGTGGTACTCGATACCCTGCAACAGATTGAAAGTCACCTGCTGATGAGGCATTACGATGGATTCCTGAAGTCGGGTGCCAAGATCAAAGGCAGAACAGGCTCAATTGCTGCTTATTAATGTGAGGTAATGCGATGGAGAGTAAAATGATCATACTGAAGACCGACGAAGAGATTGAGTTTATGCGGGAAGCGAACCGGCTTGTGGGAATGACACTCGGAGAGTTGTCGCACCACATCAGGCCGGGCGTGACCACGCTGCAACTCGATAAGATAGCCGAGGAGTTTATCAGAGATCATGGTGCCATCCCCACCTTTTTAGGATACGGCGGTTTTCCCAATTCCATCTGTACTTCCGTCAACGAGAACGTGGTGCACGGCATCCCCAATAACAAGCCCCTGCTGGAAGGGGATGTGATCTCGGTGGATTGTGGCACCCAGCTGCGTGGCTTTTGCGGCGACTCGGCCTACACCTTCTGTGTGGGCGAGGTAGACGAAAAAGTGAAAGAACTGCTTCGTGTAACCAAAGAGTCGTTATACAAAGGAATTGAGCAGGCACAGGAAGAGAAAAGGATTGGAGATATCGGTTCCACCATTCAGTCTTACTGCGAATCGAAAGGATATTCGGTGGTTCGCGAACTGGTAGGACATGGCATTGGACGGCAGATGCACGAAGCCCCAGAGGTGCCTAACTACGGTCGACGTGGTACGGGCCCGCTCATTCGGAATGGAATGTGCATTGCCATTGAACCGATGATCAACATGGGCGGCAAGAAAGTGGTGTTTGAGAATGATGGCTGGACGGTGCGGACAAAAGATCGCAAGCCATCGGCCCATTTTGAACACACTGTTGCCATCCGGAACGGGAAAGCCGATATATTATCGACATTTGAGTTTATAATTGAAACCAACTAAAAAGAAGCATTGATTGAATGGCTAAACAAGCAGCAATAGAACAGGACGGAACCATTATTGAAGCATTATCGAATGCAATGTTCCGCGTAGAACTGGAAAATGGACATGAAATAACTGCCCATATTTCGGGGAAGATGCGCATGCATTACATCCGTATTCTTCCCGGAGACAGGGTGAGAGTGGAAATGTCGCCTTATGACCTTTCGAAAGGAAGAATTTCGTTCAGGTACAAATAGAGTCAAGACGCAAGACACAAGACTCGAAAACCGGGACGGAAGACTTTGAATTCAGGTAACAGGAACTAAAACGAGCAAAAAATAAATAATTCATATGAAAGTAAGAGCATCACTCAAGAAACGTACGGCCGACTGTAAAATAGTAAGAAGAAAAGGCCGTCTGTATATCATCAACAAAAAGAATCCCAAGTTCAAACAACGTCAGGGATAATTATACATTATTGTAAACAAATAATTAAAAGACATATATGGCTATAAGAATTGTGGGTGTAGACCTGCCGCAGAATAAAAGAGGCGAAATAGCCCTGACGTATATTTACGGCATCGGACGCAGTGCAGCGAACACCATTTTAACAAAAGCAGAGGTTGATAGGGATATCAAAGTGAAGGATTGGACTGACGAACAGGCAGCCCGCATACGCGAGATCATTGGCAACGAATTCAAAGTGGAAGGTGATCTGCGCTCGGAAGTGCAGCTGAACATCAAACGTCTGATGGATATTGGCTGCTATCGCGGCATTCGCCACCGTATTGGCCTGCCCGTGCGCGGACAGAGCACAAAGAACAATGCCCGTACGCGGAAGGGAAGAAAGAAAACCGTTGCTAACAAGAAAAAAGCTACTAAATAATAGAAGGTAACATGGCAAAAAGAACAGTTGCAGCAAAAAAGAGAAATGTAAAAGTGAACGCCACAGGCCAGGCGCATATCTCGTCGTCGTTCAACAACATCATTGTATCGTTAACCAACGAGAATGGAGAAGTGATCAGTTGGTCCTCGGCTGGTAAAATGGGTTTCAGAAGTTCAAAGAAGAATACACCCTATGCAGCACAGATGGTGGCGCAAGATTGCGCAAAAGTAGCCTATGATTTAGGGCTGCGCAAGGTGAAAGCTTACGTGAAAGGACCGGGCAACGGACGTGAATCGGCTATCAGAACCATTCACGGATCAGGGATCGAAGTGACGGAAATTGTAGACGTGACGCCATTACCGCACAACGGATGTCGTCCTCCCAAACAGAGAAAAGTTTAATTGTAAATAATTTAAGTTTCATTTATCTTGAGACTTGAGCTGTGATTGATTACAACACAACTTCTCTGTAATCGCGGCTGCACAGTTTAGGCTTCAGTAAAGTTTAATTGTAAAGATGGCAAGATATATTGGTCCAAAATCAAAAATCGCCCGCAAATTTGGCGAGCCTATTTTCGGTCCCGATAAGGTTCTCTCAAAAAAGAACTATCCCCCGGGACAACACGGTAATTCACGCAGACGGAAAACGTCGGAATACGGCATCCAGTTACGCGAGAAACAACGTGCTAAATATACGTACGGCGTACTGGAGAAACAGTTCCGTCTGACGTTCGACAGAGCATCCCGCAGCCGCGGTATTACCGGTGAGGTACTGCTTCAATTGCTTGAGTCGCGTCTCGACAACATTGTTTTCCGTCTGGGCATCGCTCCCACAAGAGCGGCAGCCCGTCAGCTGGTGACACACCGTCATATTGTGGTGAACGGCCAGGTACTGAACATCCCCTCCTACACCGTAAAACCGGGTGATGTGGTGGGTGTGAGAGAAAAATCAAAATCGATGGAAGTGGTTGTAAATGCTCTGACCGGCTTTAACCACAGTAAATACCCCTGGCTAGAGTGGGATAAAGGTACTTTGAGCGGTAAACTGTTGCACGTGCCCGAAAGAGCAGATATCCCGGAAAGCATCAAAGAACAACTCATCGTAGAATTATATTCTAAACAATAATTTCATGGCAATATTAGCATTCCAAAAACCCGATAAAGTAATCATGTTACAGGAGGACGCCTTCTCCGGTAAATTCGAATTCCGCCCGCTGGAACCCGGATATGGCATTACGATAGGTAACGCCTTGCGCCGTATCCTGCTTTCCTCTCTGGAAGGATTCGCTATTACATCGGTTAAGATAGACGGCGTGGAGCATGAATTTGCGACCATACCGGGCGTTATTGAAGATGTAACAGGTATTATTCTGAATCTGAAGAAAGTAAGATTCAAAAGGATAGTAGAAGAGTTTGAAACAGAAAAAGTGAGCATCGCTATTTCGGGAACGGAAGTGTTTAAAGCCGGAGATATTGGTAAATTACTGACCGGTTTCGAAGTGCTGAATCCCGAGCTCGAGATCTGCCGTATGAACAAGAAGGCCGATCTGCGCATGGAGCTGACCATCAGCAAGGGAAGAGGTTATGTGTCTGCCGATGAGAATCGGGAGATGCTCGCCTCCGATGATGTGCAGACCATTGCCATTGACTCCATTTACACACCGATCCGGAACGTAAAATACGAGATAGAAGATTACCGTATCGAACAGAAAACGGACTACGAAAAACTGATTATTGAAATTTCCACCGATGGATCCATTCAACCCAAAGAGGCGTTGAAGGAAGCTGCTAAAATATTGATTCAGCATTTTGTCTTGTTCTCTGACGATAACAAGATCATGCTCGAGACTTCCGATGCCGAGAGCATTGAAGAGTTCGACGAAGAGGTGTTGCATATGCGTCAGCTGCTGAAACGCAAATTGTCTGATCTCAACCTCTCGGTGAGGGCACTCAACTGCCTGAAGGCTGCCGATGTGGAGACGCTGGGACAACTGGTGGCACACAACAAGAACGATCTGCTCAAGTTCCGTAACTTCGGAAAGAAATCGCTGACCGAGCTGGAAGAACTGCTCGACGGCCTGAAGTTACAGTTTGGCATGGATACATCGAAATACAAATTAGATAAAGACTAAGGATTACAATGAGACATAATAAGAAATTCAATCATTTAGGACGCAAGACTGCACATCGGGAGGCGATGTTGTCCAACATGGCTACTTCGCTTATCATGCACAAGCGCATCTTTACTACTGTTCCCAAGGCGAAGGAATTGAGGAAATTTGTAGAGCCTATCATCACCCGGAGTAAGGAAGACAGTACCAACTCGAGAAGGGAAGTGTTCAGGCTGTTGCAGAACAAGGTGGCCGTGACCGAGCTGTTTCAGTCGGTATCGCAGAAGGTAGCCGACCGTCCGGGGGGATATACCCGCATCATCAAAACCGGATTCCGTCTGGGTGATAATGCAGCCATGTGCTTCATAGAGCTGGTCGACTATAACGAGAACATGCTGGTTGATGGCGGTGCCAAGAAGACAAAAACACGCCGTTCACGCAGAAAAGCTACGTCTGATGCTGCTGCTACTACCACTGCCGCTGCTCCCAAGGCAAAGAAAGAGTCGAAAGACGCGAAAGCCAAGGAGGTAAAACAAGCCGAAAAGGCAGTGGAAGAGACCAAGACAGTGGAAGAAGCAGAGGTTGCCGAAGAGGTGAAAACCGAGACCGGCAACGTGGAAACGACACAGAGCGTTCAGGAGGAGACTGTTGAGAACAAAGAAGAGTCTGCCGCTCCGGAAGCCGATGCCGCACCGGAAGAGAAGGCATAAACTTCTTTCACAATAAACACTGTGGGTACATCGTCGTTACGACGGAGACCTAACACCTCTGTCGATGGTGTATTTGCAGTGAAGCTGTGATTTTTAAAATGTTAAACATTAAGAAAGCGCCGCGAGTGATTCGTAGCGCTTTTTTTTATATTTTTGTCCTGCAGGTGTAACGACGCTGACTTCTTTTTTGTCCTATATGAAATAGTCTGAATGGATATGAAGTCTTTTTTTATTTTTTTATACCTTGTAATACCCACGGTGGCTCTTTGCCAGACAAAGAGTTACACTGCCCTGCGTGCAGGAGAAGCACCCCGGATAGATGGGCACCTGGGCGACGAGTGCTGGCAGCACACCGAATGGGCGGGTGATTTTATTCAGTACGAGCCGGTTCCCCACGCTCCTCCGTCGCAACAAACGCTGTATGCGATCGTGTATGATGACGACAACCTGTACGTAGCCATTAAAGCCCTGGATAGCATACCCGCCGAAATTGTCCGCCGCATATCGCGTCGTGACGCGATCGACGGCGATTGGGTGGCCATAGCAATAGACAGCTACGAGGATAAAATGACCTCTTTTGAGTTCTTCGTCTCGGCATCGGGAAGCAAACGCGATGTGCGTCGCTCGGAGAGCAGTGGCCAAGATGATACCTGGGATCCCGTTTGGGAGACGAAAACCTCCCTGCAGCCAGAGGGCTGGTATGCCGAGATACGCATTCCCTATTCGCAGCTCCGTTTTGGAAAAAAGAAAACCTACCGGTGGGGGCTACAAGTAGCACGGCAAATTTATCGCCTGCAGGAGGTCTCATTTTGGCAGCCTGTCGATAAGGCTTCATCTCAGTTTGTGGCACACTTTGGGACGCTGCTGGGTATTCATGATATTTCACCCGGAAAAGAGGCGGAGGTTGTTCCTTTTGCCCTTTCTCAGCTAACATTGACGGAGAAAGAAGCCGGCAACCCGTTCGCTACGGGACGAAGCGCCAAAGCATCGATGGGCGTCGACGGCAAGGTGGGCCTGACGAATGATCTCACGTTGAATTTTACGATCAACCCCGATTTTGGACAGGTGGAAGCAGACCCTTCGAACGTGAACCTGACCAATTTTGAAACCTATTTCGACGAAAAGAGGCCTTTTTTTGTAGAAGGAAGCAACATTTACCATTATCCCTTTGACATCACCAACAACGAACGGAACAAGATCTTCTACTCCCGCAGGCTGGGAAGAGAACCCCAATTCTCCTACGACAGCGAGGAGGATGAATATGTAAGAGCACCGGGTCGTACCAATATTTTGGGGGCAGTGAAGATATCCGGAAAAACGAGCAAAGGTACCTCCCTGGGGATATTGAATGCCGTCACACAGAAGATGTACAGTGAGATAGACCGCGATGGGGAGAGAGCGGGCTATGCTGTTGAGCCGCTCTCTAGTTACTTCACCGGAAGGGTGGAGCAGGATCTTGACAGCGGCAACCTGATTGTGGGGGGCATCGTGACGGCCGTTAACCGTAAGATCGACGAGGAGCAGTTCCGCGAGATACCGCGCTCAGCCTACACGGGAGGAATCAATTTTACCCGTTACTGGCGGAAGAAATCATACTACGTCACCGCACGCGCCTTCTTCAGCCATCTGCAGGGAGCCCCGCAGGCGATAACCCGCCTGCAGCAATCCTCGGCACGCTATTACCAGCGCCCCGATGCGGATCACCTTCGGCTCGACTCGTCCCGCACCACGCTCAGCGGAATGGGGGGGTCCTTTAACGGAGGCAAGATATCGGGACATTTCAATTTTCTGCTGTTCTCGAGCTGGAGCTCCCCGGGACTGGAGCTTAACGACATCGGCTTTAAGCACAATGCCGACCAGATCATGAATGGCGTCTGGGCAGGCTACAGGGAATGGCGCCCCAAAGGGTTTGTAAACCAGTACGAGTTTAACGGATCTACCTATCATATTTTGGATTTCTCCGGCATGTCGAAAGGGTTGGGCACAGAGTCGTTTGCATACATTCAGTTCAACAATTACTACGATGTTGCAGGAGGGCTGAATATCAATTACAACGGTAATTCGACCACCCTGTTGCGTGGCGGTCCTTCCATCCGCACACCGGGTGTGATGAATGGCTGGTTTTCCATCGAAACCGACAACAGGAAGAAGTTTCAGGCCGAATACGATATGAGTTTCAGAAGAGGTTTTGAAAACTCGGCTGCCGCAGTTTCCTGCGGGCTCGGCCTCTCCTATAAGCCGAACAACCGGCTCTTGCTGTCGGTTTACCCGCAGTATGTGCAATCTACCGATCATCAGCAGTATGTGCGTACCGTGGAGGGCAATCATCCCGCGTACATTCTCTCGTCCATCCATCAGCATATTGCTTCCATGTCAATTCGTATCAACTTTGGCATCACGCCTGATATGTCGTTGCAGTGGTATGCACTGCCCTATCTTTTCTCGGGCGATTATTATGGTTTTAAAACGGTGACGCATCCGCAGGCGGACAAGTTTGCGGAGAGATATACGCCGATAGACGATTATTCGTACGACAATCCTGATTTTCACTTCTTGCAGTTGCGCTCTAATTTGGTATACCGGTGGGAATACAAACCCGGTTCTGTGCTCTACCTGGTATGGTCGCAGGGTAAAACGCTGCAGGAGGAGGATGGTACTTTCCGTTTTGGTGGCTATGTTCATGAACTGGTTCAGGCAAAGGCACAGAATGACTTCCTTGTTAAAGTGTCCTACGCATTTATTTTCTGAGTCCTCTTTTAACCTCGCTTTTTTGCAACTTTTTCGCATTGGGAAATGTTTATCATACTAACATGGGTACCCGGAGGTGTGAAAAGGGAGCAGCTCCCATTGTACGAGCCGGGATACATCTCTTTGTTTCGATGAATCATAGCGTAAGAACAGGATGAAAAAGATTGTTGTGGCAGGTTGTGGCTTTGGCGGATTGCAGTTTATCAGGCATCTTAAAAAGGGAGTCTTCGATATCATGGTGATTGACAAGATCAATCACCATCAGTTTCCTCCATTGTTTTATCAGGTGGCAGCTTCGCAGATTGAGCCGGCTACCATCTCGTTTCCCATCCGGAAAATATTTCAAAAAAGAAGGGATGTGCGCATCCGTCTGGCACAGGTGTTGTCGGTAAATGACGCAGAGAAGTATGTGGATACCACGATTGGGCAGTTTCATTACGACTATCTGGTGATTGCGACCGGTACCCGTACCAACTTCTACGGAAATGTGCAGACCGAGAAGCATGCCCTGGGATTGAAATCGACTTATCAGTCCATCAACGTGCGAAATTTTATTCTTCACAATTTTGAGAAACTGTTGTATACTGATGAGAAGGAAGGCCTCTACAATATTGTGATTGTGGGTGGTGGCGCTACCGGGGTGGAGCTGGCCGGCGCTTTTGCTGAAATGACGAAAGAGGTGCTGCCGAAAGATTATCCCAATATTGATTCTTCCAAGGTGCATGTTTATCTGCTGGAAGGAGGGGAACATACCCTTTCGGCCATGAGCAGCTTCGCACAGAACTACTCAGAGAGGCAGCTTCGCTCCATGGGAGTAATCGTAAAAACAAACACTCTGGTAAAGGAGTACGACGGGGAACTCCTCACCCTGAATAACGGGGAGACCATTCATAGCCGGAACGTGATCTGGTCGGCCGGCGTGACCGGCAACAGCATTGAAGGCATTCCGGAAGAGGCCCGGCTGCGCACGGGCAGAATCAAAGTGGACCGCTTCAACCGGGTGGATGGCCTGCGCAATGTGTTTGCGATTGGGGATGTAGCCTACATGGAGACCGAAAAATATCCAAGGGGTCACCCACAGTTGGCCAATGTGGCCATTGGACAGGGAAAGAACCTGGCGCGCAACCTGCAGCGGATGGAGAAGGGATATCAGGAACTGAAACTCTACGAGTACCGTAACCTGGGCACGATGGCTACCATTGGACGGAATAAAGCGGTGGTGGACCTGCCCTTTGTAAAGTTCAAAGGCCGTTTTGCCTGGTTTATCTGGATGTTCCTTCACCTGATGCTGATCCTGAGTGTCCGCAACAAGCTGGTTGTCTTCATCAACTGGGCCTGGAACTATTTTACGAAGAACAACTCGCTGCGTCTGATCCTGAAGGATACGGACTGATCCAAGAATCCAATGGGGTGGTTTTTACTCTTCCCAGACCAGATAGGCGGATACCAGCCAGTGATTTAGCTTGTTCTCGTCGATGGGGGTTGACTCCGGTATGCTGATGGTGAGTGTATGGCTGCCGGGAGTGATGCCCTGCAGGTTGATCTCCTCGGGTGTTACGTCACTGCCTGGACACCAGTTGCTTCGCGAAAGGTCGGACGATGCCAGCGGCTCCTCGATCTCTTTGACTTCCCGTTTTCCTCCTTTGCCAATAAATGCCTGTGTTCGCTTCTGAAGCCACACGCCAGAGGTGGGGTTAAACCTGCGGAAGGAGGCGCAGTCGGTACGCCACGGTGTAAAATCAAGCACCACCTCCCCGTCGACGGAAAGAATGTTCTTTTGCGGACGAAACTCGTCCCCTCCCGAATGGCCGCCATGTCCCGTGGCTATATATTTCAGACGTACATTCCGAACATTTTCCGGAATGGTAAAAGGAATGGAGACATCCTGCCGCGAGAAGATATCGGGATGCTTCTGGCCGATATAGTAGTTGGTGTTGATCAGCGGCTCCACATGCAGCTTCGGCATCGTGTCGCAGGGAAGGGCGCTCTCAGTCCAGGAAAGCTGCACATCCACCTTGTACCCCTCTTTGGTCCATGTGTCAATGAAGATACCTATGTATGCCTCCTCTTCGAAAAGGGAAAGCAGATCGGTGATGTCCTGTGTCCAGGTCACCTCTTTGGCCCATCCATCTACATAGACCGGGCGGCGGCGTGCCGATACGGAATCATCGTCGCTACTGAAATGGCCTACGCCAAACGGAGTCATAAACCGCATCAACTCTATCGCGGGCCGGTAATTTTCTCCTTGTACAATACCGGCAAGCTGCTCGTAGCGTCCACTGTCTTGCCGGGGGTAGGCGGCACGTCCGGCGGCTATATCCAGCATGGTCGTCCCGGCGGAGGCCGGAATCACGAAGCAGGATCCCGATTTGTCCCAGGGATCGCCGTTTGAAACCAGCGATAGGGTGAGCGAAGCCCCGGTGTATTTTGTGAATTTGGGAAGTTGTATCTTTTTCAGCACAATCCGCCCGTTTCCAAGATAGATCATGCCCTCTTTTTCTACGACGCCATTTGGATATTCCGCGGGATTAAAACAAACGGGCATTTCCGGGAACAAATTGATGGTGACGGGTCGTTTTGTGCGCTGTGCCGGGAGAAGGGTGACGGCTGCGATGCATAACAGCAGGAGGATAATCTTTTTTTGCATACCGGAATGATGATTTTACGTTTTGGTGACTGCAAATTTACAAAAATCCCTATATTTGTACAATTACTAAAGCAGCTGATATGCGCATCAAAGAAATTCTTCAGGTTATTGAACAACTTGCCCCCCTGCCATTGCAGGAGGATTTTGACAATAGCGGGCTACAGGTGGGCGATTCCGGAAGGGAAGTGACGGGCGTCCTCCTGGCGATAGACGTGACCGAGAACGTGATCGACGAGGCCCTCGCGTTGGGGTGCAACCTCATCATCACCCATCACCCCTTAGCCTTCAGGCCTTTTAAGTCGTTGACAGGAAGGAACTACATAGAACGGTGCATAATGCAAGCCATCAAAAACGATCTCGTGATTTACGCTGCGCATACCAACCTGGATAACGCACCGGGGGGCGTCAACTACAAGCTGGCAGAAATGCTGGAGCTGCAGAACGTGAAGATCCTTCAGCCGAAGGAGAATGCCCTGTTGAAGTTTGTTACCACGGTACCCTTGCACCATGCCGATAGTGTGCGAAATGCGCTGTTCAATGCCGGCGCCGGACATATTGGTAATTATGACAGCTGCAGTTATAATCTGACAGGCGAAGGCACTTTCCGTGCGCGGCAAGGTGCCCGTCCGCATGTTGGAGAGATCAATGCTTTGCATGTGGAGCCGGAGGTAAGAATAGAGACCGTGATCCCTCTCATGAAGAAGGAAGAGGTACTGCGGGCGCTGCTGGCTGTGCATCCGTATGAAGAGCCGGTATACGATCTGTACCCGATCGCCAACACATGGCCGCAGAGCGGCAGCGGGGTGGTGGGGGTGCTGCCGGAGCCGATGCCGGAGCAGGAATTTCTCTATCTGTTGAAAGACATTTTTAATCTGCCTGCCATTCGTCACTCAAAGATGCATGGTAAGGAGATCCGCGATGTGGCCCTGTGCGGTGGGGCAGGATCATTTTTGATCCCCGGTGCCGTGGCATATGGCGCCGATGCCTTTGTGACGGGCGAGGCGAAGTACAACGATTTCTACGACGTGGAAGGGCGTATACTGCTCGCTGTAGTAGGCCATTACGAGTCGGAGATCTGCACAAAAGATATTTTTTTCGATCTTCTTTCGAAAAAATTTTCTACCTTTGCATTGCATAAATCGGCATTCGACTCGAATCCCGTGAAATATCTGTGAAAGAAAGCGGTCTGACTTGTTCCCGCAGTTGCAGAGAAATGTGGTAATGAAACGACGGAGTTGTCGTTTGATTACTGCATTTTTTATTAGGATGACTCCGGACGACAACGATTGTATGCTCAATCCCGTATGCGAGGCCCGGGATTTCTGATTTCGCGACTCACCCTCGTCAACAACGATGAGCGTGCAGGGATCAAAATGGGCGTCGACCTGATCTGAAATAATTACATCATTACATAAACCGAACCATTATGGCAACAAGAAAAAAAACCGTTGAAAAAGAAGTCTCCGTAGAGGATAAACTAAAGTCGCTCTTCAAACTGCAATCGTATCTGTCGGAAATTGACCGGATCAAAACATTGCGCGGGGAGCTTCCGCTCGAGGTGTCGGATCTCGACGACGAGATCGCCGGCCTGGGTACACGTGTCAATAATTTTCAGCTTGAAATGAAGCAGTTGGAGGAGAACACCAAGCTGCAGAAAGGGAAGATAGAAACCTGCAAGGCAAAGATCGAAAAATATACCAAGCAGCTCGACAACGTACGTAACAGCAAGGAGTACGATCATCTTTCGAAGGAGATTGAATTTGAAACACTGGAAATTGAGCTTTCCGAAAAGCATATCCGGGAGTTTTCGCAGGAGATCGCATCCATCAAAGAGCAAATTGAAGCTGCGGGCGAGCAGCTGAAGGATAAGACAGCCGACCTTGAGATGAAGAAAAAGGAGCTGGACGACATTGTTTCGGAAACAAAAGCACAGGAAGAGAAAATTCGAGAGAAAGCAAAAAAAACGGAGAATACCATTGAGCCCCGTCTCCTGGCTGCCTTCAAACGTATTCGCAAGAATGCCCGCAACGGCCTTGGCGTGGTGCCCATTCAACGGGGTGCCTGCGGGGGATGCTTCAACAAAATTCCTCCCCAGAAACAGATGGACATCAAGCTGGGCAAAAAGATCATTGTCTGTGAATATTGCGGGCGGATCATGATTGACCCTGAAATGGCCGGAATCGTGGAAAAATAAATTGCATAACCCGGGAAAAGACACCGGCATTCCATTGAGGAATTTTTTCTTTATTTTCCGGAAAATTTTCTTTTATTGGCTGCAAATAACGTATCTTTGCGCTTTTAAAAGACTATATCCTCTATGTACATCGCACTTGTGTGAAACCTTTTAATTTATAACAGGTTCAATAAAAAAGATTACAAGAAAGGTAATTTATAATAACTATATGGCTAATCGAATAAAAATTAAGAAAGGCTTGCAAATTCCGTTGCTCGGTACCGCAGAAGAGACCGTCAGAGGTACGGTAAAGAGTGAATTTGTACGCATTTGTCCGGAAGATTTTCATGGCATTACACCCAAGTTAGCCGTCAGGGTGGACGATACCGTAAAGGCCGGTACAGCGCTGTTCTACGAGAAGAATCATCCCGACATGCGCTTTGCTTCGCCCGTGAGCGGTGTGGTGACCGCCATTGAAAGAGGGGAGAAAAGGCGTATCCTTCACATTGTTGTGAAGGCCGACGATAGCACTCAGTACGAAGACTTTGGAGCAAAGGAAGTGGCTTCGCTTTCCGGTGAGGAGGTGAAAAGAACAATCCTCGATGCCGGCATCTGGTTTCTGATTAAACAGCGCCCTTACGATGTGGTGGCTCTCCCGGATAAAGAACCCCGCGATATTTTTGTGACCGGCTTCGATTCTGCGCCGCTGGCTCCCTCGTACGACTTTCTGTTGAAGGAGAAGGAGGCCGACTTCCAGGCTGGGCTTGATGCTCTGGCAAAGCTCACTCCCGGGAAGGTATACCTCTCTGTCAGCAACAAAACCTCGTTCAACGGTTTGCGTGAAGCAAAGAATGTGGTCATCACCGAATTCGAAGGGCCACATCCCGCCGGAAATGTGGGTGTGCAAATCAATCACATCAAGCCGGTGAACCGGGGAGAGGTGGTGTGGACGCTCAATGCCCCGGATGTAGCCATCATCGGCCGCCTCTTCAACAAGGGGGTCGTTGATCTTACCCGCACTGTGGCACTCACCGGTTCGGAAGTGAAGCAGACGGGCTACTACAATATGGTGATCGGTACGGAACTGAAATCGATCTTTGCACAGAACGTGACCGAAGGAATCTCGCTGCGCTTTATCAGCGGAAACCCGCTCACAGGAAGGAAGATTGATGCGAATGGGGAGCTGCGGGCCTACGACTCGCAGGTGACAGTGATTCCCGAAGGGGACGACGTGCACGAGGCTTTTGGATGGGCTTCCTTCTCGCCAAAACGTTACAGTGCCGGTGCCACATATTTCTCTCACCGTAAAAATTACCGTCTCGACGCCCGCCTCATGGGAGGGCCCAGGGCCATCATCGTCTCCAACGAGTACGACAAGGTTTTCCCCATGGATATCTATCCTGAGCAGCTGATCAAAGCCATCATCGCATTTAATATTGACAAGATGGAGCAGCTGGGTATTTATGAAGTGGCCCCCGAAGATTTCGCACTGTGCGAGTTTGTGGATACTTCGAAGCTGGAGCTGCAACGTATCGTACGCGCCGGGCTGGATTTGCTGCGCAAGGAGATGGAATAAGCGGTGCAACGGTATAATTGAATAATAACTACTAAAACATAGCACTTTGAAAGCGTTAAGAAAGTATCTTGATAAGATAAAACCGAATTTCGAGGAAGGCGGTAAACTGCATTGGCTTTATTCAACGTACGATGCATTTGAGACATTCCTTTTCGTGCCCAACACTACATCGAGATCGGGAGTGCATATTCACGATGCACGCGACTCGAAACGCACGATGATCGTTGTGATCATCGCCCTGTTGCCCGCCCTCCTGGTGGGCATGTACAATGTGGGGCTGCAACATTATATGTCCTTGGGACTGGAGGCTTCCCTCCTAACGAAATTTATTTACGGATTCCTGGCTGTGCTGCCTCAGATTGTGGTCTCCTACGTGGTGGGGCTGGGCATTGAGTTTGCCATTGCCCAGGTAAGAAAGGAAGAGGTGGCCGAAGGATTTCTGGTGACGGGGATTCTTATTCCGATGATTGTTCCGGTGGACACCCCGTTGTGGATGATTGCCGTAGCCACTGCCTTCGCAGTAATCTTTGCTAAAGAGGTCTTTGGCGGTACGGGATATAATATATTCAATGTGGCGTTGATCACGCGTGCTTTCCTGTTTTTCTCCTATCCCTCGAAGATGTCGGGCGACCAGGTATGGGTGCGTACTGCCGACACCTTTGGCATGGGCAAGGGAACCGTGATAGACGCCTACTCGGGCGCTACGCCGCTGGGACAGATTGCCACCACCGATGCGGCCAGCTTCGGCGAATTCACCTTTCAGGGCATCACCGGTCAGCCTTTGAGCATCAGTGATATGTTCTTCGGATTTATTCCCGGTTCCGTAGGTGAGGTTTCCACCTTTGCCATCCTGTTGGGTGCCCTGCTGCTGATTGCTACCGGCGTGGGGAGTTGGAAAACCATGCTCTCGGTATTCCTGGGCGGACTTGTGTCGGTGTTGCTGGTGAATCTCTTCGCTCAGAATGCGATCATGGAGATGCCGGTACATTATCATTTCCTGTTGGGCGGCTTTGCTTTTGGCGCCGTGTTCATGGCTACAGACCCGGTCACGTCGGCCCGAACGGAGAAGGGGAAATGGATCTATGGCTTCCTGATCGGGATGCTGGCGATTACCATCCGCGTGTTCAACCCGGGTTATCCCGAAGGCATGATGCTTGCCATCCTGTTTATGAACGCGTTTGCACCGCTCATCGACTTCTATGTGATTGACGGCAACATCAAACGACGTATGAAAAGGGCTGCCGTAGCAAAAACGGGACAACAACAATAAAGGAGGATAGCTATGAACAGAGAAAATAGTGGATACACAATTATATATGCTGCGGTAATGGTGATTCTCGTGGCGCTGGGGCTCGCATTCACGCATCAGGTGCTGAACGAGAAGCAGACGACCAACGTGAATATTGACAAAATGCAGCAGATTTTGCGTTCGCTCAATATCAACGCAAAGGCTGCCGAAGCGGAAGCAAAGTACGATGAGTTGGTGAAAAATGCCTACCTTATCGACAGCCACGGAAACAAGGTGGAGGGTACCGAGGGAATCACGCCCAACGATCCTGCCTTTTCTACAGAGCTGGGCAGCGAAGGAGCGCAGGGCCTGCCGGTATACGAAGCAGAAGTTGCGGGAGCACCCGTATACATCATACCCATGAGGGGGACGGGCCTTTGGGGGGCTATCTGGGGCTACCTGGCCGTTGAAGCTGATGGCAGCACCATCTACGGATCCGAGTTTGGGCATGCCGGTGAAACACCCGGATTGGGTGCAGAAATTGTAACACTCGCGTTCCGGAACCAGTTCACCGGCAAGGAGCTCTTTAAAGAAGGTGAGTTCAGGTCGATTGCCGTGGTGAAGCCTGGCAAATCGGTCGCCAACCGTGATTACGTGGACGGCATCTCGGGGGGAACCATCACCAGTCAGGGTGTAGACAAGATGCTGCTTCAAAGCGTGGGTGAATACAAGAGTTTTTTGATGAACTTGCAGGCTGCCCAATAGGGACAGACGATATAAAACAGTAAGAAAATGGCTTTATCAAGTAAAACAAAAGCGGTTTTGTTGGGCCCGCTGAATAAAAACAACCCCGTTATTGTGCAGGTACTGGGTATCTGCTCGGCACTGGCGGTAACCTCCAAGCTGGAACCCTCACTGGTGATGGCTATCTCCGTAACTATTGTCGTGGCTTTTGCCAACGTGATCATATCGCTGCTGCGCAAGACTATACCCAACCGCATTCGCATCATTGTGCAGCTTGTGGTTGCGGCAGCTCTGGTTACCATTGTGAGTGAGGTGCTGAAAGCTTTCGCCTACGATGTGAACAAACAACTCTCGGTATTTGTGGGCCTGATAGTCACCAACTGTATTTTGATGGGACGACTCGAAGCTTTTGCACTGGGTAACGGCCCCTGGCCTTCTTTCCTCGACGGGATAGGCAACGGACTGGGCTATGGCTGGATTTTAATAGTGGTAGGATTCTTCCGTGAGTTGTTGGGTTCGGGTACGCTGATGGGACATCAGGTGATTCCGCAGGCGTTCTACGATGCCGGCTATGAAAATAACGGACTCATGATGCTCGCACCCATGGCCATCCTGTTGGTGGCATGTATCATCTGGATTCACCGGGCGAACAACAAGGAGCTGCAGGAGGAAACCAATTAATAATCGAAAAAATAGTAAAGATATATGGATGCAATTAGTTTAATTGTACGGTCGATCTTCGTCGATAACATGATTTTCGCTTACTTCCTGGGGATGTGTTCCTTCCTGGCGGTGTCGAAGAACGTGAAAACAGCATTGGGACTCGGTATTGCAGTTACTTTCGTGCTGGTGCTGACATTACCCATCAATTATTTACTCGAAAACTATGTACTCAAAGCGGGAGCCCTGGAGTGGCTAGGCGAAGAGTTTGCAGCAGTAGACCTGAGCGTTTTTAGTTTGCTTATCTTTATTGCGGTGATTGCCTCTTTTGTGCAGCTGGTGGAGATGATTGTTGAACGATTCACTCCCGCCCTCTACTCCTCGTTGGGTATCTTTTTGCCGCTCATTGCGGTAAACTGTGCTATCCTGGGAGGATCCCTGTTTATGCAACAGCGCGAATTTGCCAACATTGGCATGGCCACCGCCTATAGCTTTGGATCGGGCATCGGCTGGCTGCTGGCCATTGTTGGGATGGCTGCCATCCGGGAGAAACTGGAATATTCTCATGTGCCAAAGCCATTGAAAGGGTTGGGAATTACCTTTATCATCACGGCATTGATGGCCATCGGGTTTATGAGTTTTTCCGGAATCAACATTTAACCCCACACACAGACATTAACATCGGTTACAAATAAATTAAATACATAAGTATGAGTGTATTATTAAATGCGGGCGGACTAACGATATGGACAAGTGTTGTTGTATTCTTGCTGATCATCCTTATCCTGGTTGTCGTTATTCTTATCGCCAAGGCCAAACTTATGCCGTCAGGCAATGTAAAAATCACCGTAAACAACGAGAAAGAGCTGAGCGTGCCGATGGGGAACACCCTGTTAAACTCGCTTCAGATGAAGGATATCTATCTTTCTTCCGCTTGTGGAGGCGGCGGAACATGCGGTCAGTGCCGTTGCCGCGTGGAGGAGGGCGGTGGTGAGATACTGCCGACCGAGAAAGGCCACTTCAGCCGGAAGGAGCAACTCAATAACTGGCGCTTAAGCTGTCAGGTGAAAGTGAAAGACAACATGTCGATTGTTGTTCCCGACGAGATCTTTGGTATCAAGGAGTGGGAGTGTGAAGTCATCTCGAACAAAAATGTGGCGTCGTTTATCAAGGAGTTCGTGGTCAAACTGCCCGAAGGGGAGAAGCTCGACTTCAAACCGGGCTCCTACAGCCAGATCAGAGTCCCCAAATACGATGCTGTCCGTTACTCGGATTTTCACATCGAAGATAAATATAAAGGAGATTGGGATAAGTTTAAAATGTGGGATCTGACTGCCAAAAATGAGGAGGACACTGTCCGTGCCTATTCAATGGCGAACTATCCTGCAGAAGGAAACATCATCACCCTGAATGTGCGCGTGGCCACGCCACCATTCGATAAAGCAAAAGGGGGGTGGATGAACGTAAACCCCGGGATTGTATCTTCGTACATCTTCAACCTGAAGCCAGGCGACAAAGTGATGATGTCGGGCCCCTATGGCGATTTCCATCCTGTGCTCAACAGCAAGAGAGAGATGCTCTGGATTGGTGGAGGCGCGGGGATGGCTCCGCTGCGCTCGCAGATCATGCACATGACCAAGACATTGAAGACCAGGGATCGGAAGATGACTTACTTCTATGGTGCCAGAGCCTTGGTGGAGGCTTTCTATCTGGAAGATTTCTACGAGCTCGAACGGGAGTTCCCCAACTTCTCTTTCCGTCTGGCGCTCGACCGTCCCGATCCGGCTGCCGATGCGGCCGGCGTGAAATATACACCGGGTTTTGTGCATCAGGTGATCTACGATACCTATCTGAAAGATCATGAGGCTCCCGAGGATATCGAGTACTACATGTGTGGTCCCGGACCGATGGCCAATGCTGCAAAGCGCATGCTCGACAGCCTGGGTGTACCGCCGGAGATGATCATGTTCGACGATTTCGGCTAATTGACATTTTTCTACCTGCTTTTTGCTGTAAGGTCACAGCTGCGGCAGTTGGTAAATCAGACGGTACTCTCCTTGCGGGAGGGCCGTTTTTTTATGCTGCAGGCTTGTTTGTCCTGCATGTCATGTATTCGGCACAAGTTTGTGTTTCGTGTGCAGCGTGTCTGACTCACGGTGTACGTTTTGTCCGTTGAGAAACTATGGGGTAATGTTGCTCACGGGTATCGAAGCGGCATCTTCCACATCGAGCATGGCGTTGATGAGAAAGAGAGACTGGTATTCGTGCAATGTCTCCCGGGTAATTCTTTTTTCGGTTATCCTGCCTTCCCGGAGCAGCTTTTGCCGTTTGGTGCCATTGAGCAGCCAGCTGTCCGGAGTGAAATACTGCTCTCCCTGCCGGAAAACCACGTTGCTGAAGGAGGTGTCCGTGATGAGGCCATTGCGGGTAATGAGGACCTCGTCCGCATCACCTTTCTGTGCCAACAGCCCGGTGAGTTCCTCTCTTCCTGCGTACTTATATCCATAATCGGGTGATGCCTCGATCAGCTTCAGCGATAGAATTTTTGGGGGACGATATTTTTCGAAGGTGATATCGTGTAGGGTTTCCCTGTAGAGGATGCGGCACTTCACCTTCGTATTGTACTGGTCCAGGGGAAGGAGTTTGAGCAGATCGGGGAGAGCAGGAGCGTGAAATGCAAAAGCGGCCGCAGTCAGTTTCATGCGGTTGAGGTGTGCCGCTACATTGAGTAGCCTGCCGTGATCTATGCAGATGGTTTCCAGAAACATATGTTTGAGGATTAAAAGGGTAAATAGATTTTTTGGATCGCTTCGTTGTACTCCTTCCGGCAGTCGCTCTGTGCGGTGATGCCGCCGCCGCTGCGGAAATAAAGTCCCGATTCGTCCTGTTCGATGAAGCGGATCAGCACAAACGATTCCAGTCGCTTCCCGTCGAAATAGCCACCGATGCCGGAATAGAATCCGCGGGGTGCCTTTTCAGCGCGACGGATGAGTGCTATTGTGGCCGGCTTGGGTGCTCCCGATACCGAGCCGGCAGGAAGCAGCCTGAAAAACAAGGTGCCCAGCTGCTCCATATAATCGTCCGGCAGGACACCCTCAATCTCGGAACTTACCTGTAATATTGGACCTTTGTGGGTAAGGAGCTTGTCGATATATCTGAAACGGTTTACCTTTACCTGCGATGCTATGCGGCTCAGGTCGTTACGCAGCAGGTCCACGATGGTGTTATGTTCCGCGGTTTCCTTCCGGTCGTTCAGAATAACCTGGCGGGCATTGGGCAGTCGGGCGTCGATGGTACCTTTCATGGGAAAGGTGACAACCTTTCCTGCCTCCATCTGTACAAAACATTCGGGTGAAAAGCATACAAATTTGCCGGGCAGGAAGAGCTTATAGGGTGCACGTGCATGCAGAAAGATCTGCTGCAGCGAGAGTGAACTGCTGACCGGTGTCCGGATGGTGAGGTTCGTGAGGTAGGAGTCGCCCCGTTTCAGGCCATTTATCACGGTCTCAAACCGCTGCTGATAGATGTGATATGCTTCCGGGAAGGCTTTAAAGTGGTAGGAAGGTATCTTTTCCGGTAGCTGTGGCATATTGCCCACGTTGCCTATTTCAAACAGGACGGTCTGCTGTGCCAATGGTTTTGCCAGGAAAAATCCTCTCTCCATCTCAAAGTCAATGCCGAACAGAAAGGCTTCTCTGCCTTGTCCTGCCCGGTTCATCTTTTCTTTTATTTCGCTGCAATGCATAAACATTCCACAAAAATAACATCTCCCGAACAATTTCAGGCCATTCTTGTTGTTTATCTTTGCAGGGGTTCTTCAAAAACATCATCACGGCGGGAGATTGCAGCTTTTAAGGCTGATTGGTTTCGAATCGGAGATATTTTTCGCAAAACAGAAGTAAATTGAAGTTATTTTTGAAGAAAAACAGAAAAATATTTTGCCGGTAATTTTTTTTGCTGTTACTTTGCAACCATTAAACAGTTTTTTATTGATTGTCATGCATTATCAAAAAGATATTCTAGTCATTTCTATTCTACTTCTGGAGAACTTCGGAGGGTGAGACTGGCGTATCCAATCAGTATTAATGCAAACAAAATATCGATGACCTTTCTCACCCGCGTGAGGAGGGTTTTTTTCTTTTATGTTGAAACGAAGATAATTTAGGTTTATCATGGAGCGTATTTATGTTTTTGATACCACGTTGAGAGATGGCGAGCAGGTGCCCGGATGCCAGCTGAATACCATTGAGAAGATCCAGATTGCACAGGCACTGGAGCTGCTGGGGGTGGATGTGATTGAAGCCGGCTTTCCGGTGTCGAGCCCGGGTGATTTTAAATCGGTCGTGGAAATATCCAAGGCAGTTACCTGGCCCACCATCTGCGCCCTTACGCGTGCCGTGGAGAAAGATATCGAAGTAGCCGCCGAAGCACTGCAGTATGCGAAGCGCAAACGGATTCACACTGGCATCGGTACATCCGATTTTCACATCAGGCACAAGTTTAATTCCACTCGCGAGGAGATCATTGAGCGGGCCGTGAAGGCAGTAAAATATGCCCGTCGTTTTGTGGACGACGTGGAGTTTTATGCCGAAGATGCGGGCCGTACCGACAACGAATATCTTGCCCGTGTGGTGCAGGCTGTGGTCAACGCCGGTGCGACGGTGGTCAATATTCCCGATACCACGGGATACTGTTTCCCGGATGAATTTGGAGCCAAAATAAAATACCTGACCGAGAATGTGGATCTGAAGAATGCCATTCTTGCCACACACTGTCACCAGGATCTGGGTATGGCTACGGCCAACACCATTGCAGGAGTACTTAACGGTGCCCGACAGATTGAGGTGACCGTCAACGGGATCGGCGAGCGTGCCGGCAATACCTCGCTTGAGGAGGTGGTGATGGCACTCAAAAGCCACAAGGACCGGGGCTTCGATACAAACATCAACACGCAGCAAATCTACTCGACCAGCCGCATGGTGTCGAGCCTGATGAACATGCCGGTACAGCCCAACAAGGCAATTGTAGGGCGCAATGCGTTTGCCCACTCCTCCGGGATTCACCAGGACGGAGTACTCAAAAATGTGGAGACTTACGAGATCATCGACCCAAAAGATGTGGGCATCGACGACAACGCAATCGTGCTGACTGCCCGCAGTGGCCGTGCCGCGCTGAAAAACAGGCTGTCGCTGCTGGGAGTAAAGCTTGAGGCGGAAGAGCTGGATAAGGTATATCTGCAGTTTCTGGAGCTGGCCGATAAAAAGAAAAACGTGAACGACGACGATATCCTGATGCTTGTGGGCAAGGAGGCACGCCTGCATCGGATCAAGGTGGACTACCTCCAGGTAGTCTGCGGCATCGGTGTACGCGATGTGGCCAGCATCGGCCTGAATATTGCCGGCGAACATTTTGAGGCTACGGCCACCGGCAACGGCCCTGTGGATGCAGCCATCAGGGCAGTGAAAAATATTATCCGCAGAAAGGTGAAAATTCAGGAGTTCCTTATTCAGGCCATTGATCGCGGCAGTGATGACGTGGGAAAAGTGCATATGCAGGTAGAACACAACGATATGCTGTATTACGGCTTCGCGGCCAACACCGACATTGTGGCGGCTTCCGTGGAAGCATTCATTGATGCTGTGAATAAATTTGTGGAATAAGGAGAGAGGCAAAACGCAAAGTACAAAACACAAGAACGAAGAGATAAGAACCAAAACATCAGACAACAATAATATTACTTATATGAAGACGCTTTTTGATAAAATCTGGGATGCCCACGTGGTTACCACCGTGCAGGACGGTCCCACCCAACTATACATAGACCGGCATTTGTGTCACGAGGTGACCAGCCCGCAGGCCTTTGCGGGACTACGTGCCCGGGGGCTGAAGGTGTTTCGCCCTGCGCAGACCACGCTCACGGCCGACCATAATATCCCCACCATGGGGCAGGACCGCCCCATTCGCGACCAGGTATCCCGTTTTCAGGTAGATACCCTGGCAAAAAATGCGGAGGAGTTTGGACTTACGTACTATGGGCTTAACAACCCCAAAAATGGCATCGTACACGTGATAGGGCCGGAAAATGGCTATACACAGCCGGGGATGACCATTGTCTGCGGGGACAGCCATACCTCTACTCACGGTGCTTTCGGAGCGATAGCCTTCGGTATTGGTACCAGCGAGGTGGAGATGGTGCTGGCTTCGCAATGCATCCTGCAGACACGGCCCAAAACCATGCGCATCAATTTTGAGGGCACACTGAACGACCGTGTGAGTGCCAAGGATATGGCGTTGTACATGATCTCTCAACTGACCACGGGAGGTGCTACCGGATATTTTGTGGAATATGCCGGGGAGGCGGTGCGCAACCTGACCATGGAAGAGCGGATGACACTCTGCAACCTGAGCATTGAGATGGGCGCGCGGGGTGGATTGGTCGCTCCCGACGAGACCACGTTCCACTATTTGAGAGGACGTGAATTTGCTCCCCAGGGAGAGAAGTGGGAGGAAGCAATGGCCTACTGGAATACGTTGAAGACCGATGAGGGTGCTGTGTTCGACAAGGAAGTAACCTTCGATGTGTCGCGGATTAAGCCGATGATCACCTACGGAACCAATCCCGGCATGGGCATGCCCATAGACGGCACCATTCCCACGTTGGACGAGATTGACGAGGCCGGCAAAATATCTTTTGAGAAGTCACTGAAATACATGGGCTTTGAGCCCGGCGAGAAGCTGGAAGGAAAACAGATCGACTATGTCTTCCTGGGAAGCTGTACCAACGGACGTATCGAGGACTTCCGCCTGTTCGCCGACTACGTGAAGGGCAAGAAAAAAGCCGACAACGTGACGGCCTGGCTGGTGCCGGGTAGCTGGAAGGTGCGCAAGCAGATTGAGGAGGAAGGACTGGACAAAATTCTGAACGAGGCCGGGTTTGAACTCCGTCAGCCGGGTTGCTCTGCCTGCCTGGCCATGAACGACGACAAAGTACCCGCGGGGAAGTATGCTGTTTCTACCTCGAACCGTAACTTCGAAGGACGGCAGGGGCCGGGAGCCCGTACCATCCTGGCCGGCCCGCTCGTGGCCGCTGCGGCAGCGATACATGGTAAAATCACAAAACCCTGATGTGTTGTTTTCAGGATTCAAAATTCAAGAGCCAAGATAAAAGAGTTCGGATTCGAACAATCAGCAGGAAACGTACAGAGAAAACTTGCTGACATTCAAAAAAAAGAAAAATATGGAAAAGTTTCAGACAATTACATCCACATATGTACCCCTTCCCATTGAAAACGTGGATACCGACCAGATCATCCCGGCCCGCTTTCTGAAAGCGACAACCCGCGAAGGATTCGGCGACAATCTGTTTGCCGACTGGCGTTACGACAAGGAGGGCAACCCCAAAAACGATTTTGTGTTGAACAACCCCACATACGCCGGACAGGTGCTGGTAGCAGGGAAGAACTTCGGCAGCGGCAGCAGTCGCGAGCACGCCGCCTGGGCCATTGGCGGATACGGGTTTAAAGTGGTGGTGTCGAGCTTCTTTGCCGATATATTCCGCAACAATGCCCTCAACAACGGCATCCTGCCGGTGGTGGTGAGCGAAGCATTTCTGAGTGAGCTGTTTGCCTCGTCCGGCAAAAACCCGCAGGCTACCGTCACGGTAGATCTGAAAGAACAGACAATCGTGAATAACGATACAGGTAAAAGCGAATTGTTCGAAATAAACGCCTACAAAAAGGGCTGCCTCCTGGAGGGACTCGACGATATCGATTTTCTCCTTTCCAACAAAGATAAAATTGAAACATACGAACAGCAGCGACCCTTTGCTTATTGAGTGTTTTTAGAAGATAGCCGGCATATCCGCACATTGATATAACAGCATAATAATGGAGACCGTTGTGGGAGAAGTAAGAAAAATAGAGATCATGGATACCACGCTGCGCGACGGAGAACAGACTTCGGGCGTATCGTTTGGCGCTCAGGAGAAAGTGAGCGTGGTGAGCCTTTTGCTGGAGGAGCTGAACGTGGACAGGGTGGAGATTGCCTCGGCCCGGGTATCGGAGGGAGAATACCAGTCGGTACAGAAGATTGCCCAATGGGCAAAGACACACGGTTACATAGACCGTCTGGAGGTACTGGGCTTTGTGGACGGAACCACCTCCCTTGAGTGGATTGCCAATGCGGGATGCAAGGTGGTGAACCTGCTTAGCAAAGGCTCGTTGAAACATTGCACCTATCAGCTGCGCAAGACGGCAAGCGAGCACCTGCAGGATGTGAAGAACTGCATTGCTTCTGCCCGCGCCATGGGGCTGAGGGTGAATCTTTACCTGGAGGACTGGTCCAACGGCATGCGCGACTCCAAAGAGTATGTATTCCAAATGATGGATGGGTTGAAGGAGGAGCCGGTGACCCGGTTTATGCTTCCCGATACATTGGGGGTGCTCAATCCCGACGAGACACGTCAGTTCTGTGGAGAGATGATTACACGCTATCCTTCGCTGCACTTCGATTTTCATGCCCACAACGATTACGACCTGGCGGTGGCCAACGTATTTGAAGCAATCAAGGCCGGAGTGCAGGGAGTTCACGTAACCGTGAACGGACTGGGAGAGCGCGCCGGCAATGCGCCGCTGACAAGCGTGATCGCGCTTATTCATGATCACATGGGCTTGCAGACCAACGTGGACGAGAGTAAGCTTTACAATGTGAGCAAGGTGGTGGAGAGCTATTCGGGCGTGCGTATCCCGGGCAACAAACCGATCATCGGCGACAATGTGTTTACCCAGGTTGCCGGTATACATGCGGACGGCGACAAAAAGAAAAATCTCTACTTCAGCAACCTGATGCCCGAGCGCTTTGGCCGCTACCGGGAATACGCATTGGGTAAGAATGCCGGTCGCTCCAACATTATTAAAAATCTGGAAGCACTGGGCATTGAGCTGGATGAGGAGTCCACGCGCAAAGTTACGGCCCGCATCATTGAGCTGGGCGACAGGAAAGAGATTGTGAATCTCGACGAATTGCCCTACATTGTGTCGGATGTGCTGAAAAACGGCCTCGACAACAAAGATATACAGATGCTCAACTATTCGCTAACGCTCACCGACGGGCTACGGCCTACGGCAACCGTAAAGTTGTCCATAAAAGGGGAGGTGTATCAGCAGACAGCAGCCGGTGAAGGCCAGTACCACGCCTTCTCGAAGGCGATGTTCAAGATATACCGGAGCCTCAACAAACCGGTGCCGGAGCTGATTGATTATGAGGTGGTGATACCTCCCGGCGGAAAGACCAATGCCTACGTGCAGACGGTGATTACCTGGAAGTTTGAAGGCAAAGTCTTCAAGACACGGGCGCTGGATATAGACCAGACAGTGGCGGCCATCAAGGCTACCATGAAGATGTTGAATATGCTGGAGAGCGGAAATATTCCCAACATGAATTATTTGCCGTTACCCTAAATTCAGCAATCGCAGTAAAAGTAGAACAAAAAACGAACAAGAAAGATATATATTGGCATGGAATTGAAAATAGCAGTACTGGCGGGTGACGGAATAGGCCCGGAGATTATGAAACAGGCGTTGGAGGTAACGCAGGCCGTGTGCACAAAGTTTGGACATACACTATCCTATCAGGAAGGAATTGTGGGTGCTTGTGCCATTGATGCCACAGGCGATCCTTATCCGGCCGAAACGCATACGCTCTGTATGCAGAGCGATGCGGTGTTGTTTGGCGCCATCGGTGATCCCAAATATGATAACGACCCCAATGCAAAGGTACGTCCCGAGCAGGGTTTGCTGCGCATGCGCAAGCAGCTGGGACTCTATGGGAATATCCGTCCCGTGATGACTTTTCCCTCTCTCATCCACAAGTCGCCACTTCGTGCCGACCTGGTTGAAGGGGCCGATTTTGTATGCATCCGCGAGCTTACCGGAGGCCTTTATTTCGGTCGACCCCAGGGCAGAAGCGAAGATGGAGATACAGCCTACGATACCTGTATCTATACCCGCGAGGAGGTGGAGCGTGTGCTTCACCTGGCGTATAAGTTTGCAGGACAGCGACGCAAAAAGGTGACGGTGGTGGATAAGGCAAACGTGCTGGCTACCTCGCGCCTGTGGCGTCAGGTGGCGCAGGAGATCGCTCCGCAGTATCCCGGTATCGAGACCGACTATCTTTTTGTGGACAATGCCGCCATGCGCATTATCCAGTGGCCCAAAAGTTTCGATGTGCTGGTGACCGAGAACCTGTTTGGCGATATTCTCACCGACGAGGCATCGGTGATTACCGGCTCACTGGGACTTCTCCCCTCAGCCTCCATGGGTGTGCACACATCGCTGTTTGAACCCATCCACGGGTCATATCCGCAGGCTGCAGGCAAAGATGTTGCCAATCCTGTGGCCATGATCCTTTCTGCCGCCCTGATGTTTGAGTATGGATTTAATCTGCAGGCCGAAGGTGCATTGATCCGCAAAGCGGTGAACGCCAGCCTCGAAGCGGGTGTCGTGACCGAAGATATTGCCAGCGGCGGCAAAAGCTATCGTACCAGCGAGGTGGGAAGCTGGATCAGGGAGTTTGTTGAACACTCGGTAGTTGACAATTAGCTTGTTGGTAACGAATAAACATCGAAACATCAAATCGTTTAAACACATAAACGGATAAACTTACAAACGTTCAAGATGAGCAATAGAGAAGACAAATACAGAGCCTCGTCGGGAAAGAAGGAGAACCTGCGCAGCGCGACCAGCACGCAGGGCCGGCTGATGGCGGGGGCCCGCGCGCTCTGGCATGCTAACGGGATGACCCGCGAGCAGATGGGCAAGCCCATCATTGCCATTGCCAACTCCTTTACACAATTTGTGCCGGGCCATGTGCATCTGCACGACATCGGACAACTGGTAAAAAAAGAGGTGGAGAAGCTGGGTTGCTTTGCCGCGGAGTTCAACACCATTGCCGTGGACGACGGCATCGCGATGGGGCACGACGGGATGTTGTACTCACTGCCTTCCCGCGACATGATTGCCGACTCGATAGAGTATATGGTGAATGCGCACAAAGCCGATGCCCTGGTCTGTATCAGCAACTGCGACAAGATCACGCCCGGCATGCTGATGGCCGCCATGCGGCTCAACATCCCTGCCATCTTCGTATCGGGGGGACCCATGGAGGCCGGAAAGATAGGTGAGGAGCAGATCGACCTGATTGATGCCATGATTGAGTCGGCCGATGAAAATGTATCAGACGAACGGGTGGCCCAACTGGAAGTGTCGGCCTGTCCCACTTGTGGCTCCTGCTCGGGCATGTTCACCGCCAACTCGATGAACTGCCTGAACGAGGCAATCGGATTGGCGCTCCCGGGCAACGGAACCATCCTGGCTACCCACGTGAACCGCAAGCAGCTGTTTGTGAAGGCGGCAAAGCAGATTGTGGAAAATGCAACACGTTATTACTTTGAGGGCGATGAGTCGGTGCTCCCGCGCAATATTGCCACGCGTGAGGCATTTCTGAATGCCATGACGCTCGATATTGCCATGGGAGGCTCCACCAATACCATCCTCCACACGCTGGCCATAGCCCGGGAGGGGGAGATCGATTTCCATCTGGAAGACATCGATGCCTTGTCGCGGCGTGTATCCTGCATCTGCAAGGTGGCGCCCAACTCAAAAAAATATCACATCCAGGATGTGAACCGTGCGGGCGGCATCATGGGGATCCTGGGTGAGCTGGCCAAGGCAGGGCTGGTGGACACCTCGGTCTGTCGTGCGGACGGGCTTACCCTGGCGGAAGCCATTGAAAAATACGACATCACCAAAGCCGAGCCTTCCGAAGAGGCAAAGAATATCTATACCTCTGCACCCGGAAACCGCTACAACCTGGTGATGGGGTCGCAGGATGCACGGTTCAAAACGCTGGATGCCGACCGTGAAGGAGGCTGTATCCGTGACGTGGAACATGCTTATACGAAAGACGGCGGACTGGCCATCCTGAAAGGAAACATTGCCCTCAACGGTTGTGTGGTGAAGACCGCCGGCGTGGACGAAAGCATCTGGAGATTTAGCGGCAGCGCCAAGGTATTCCAGTCGCAGGACGATGCCTGTGCGGGCATATTGAACGGAAAGGTGGTGGCCGGCGATGTGGTGGTGATCGTGTACGAGGGACCCAAAGGAGGCCCCGGTATGCAGGAGATGCTTTATCCCACCTCCTACATCAAAGCGAAACATCTTGGGGCCGCGTGTGCCCTGATCACCGACGGACGCTTTTCGGGCGGCACATCGGGCCTTTCCATCGGCCATATCTCACCCGAGGCGGCTGCGGGAGGCAATATTGGCCTGGTGCGTGACGGCGACATCATTGAGATTGACATCCCCAGCCGCAGCATTAATCTGAAGATCAGCGATGCAGAACTTCAGCAAAGAAGAGAGCGGGAAGAAGCGAAAGGAGAGGACGCCTTCCGTCCGGTACGTGACAGAAAAATATCGAAAGCATTAAAGCTTTATGCGCACTTTGTGAGTTCGGCTGACAAGGGTGCTATACGAATTATATAATATTTCTCTATTTTTTATCAACGATTTCGTTTGGCTAAATGTGCAGTAGACAAATTTATTTCAATCGTCTGAATTTAGCGAGCAATTAATTGAGTGTACCTATTATGAACAAAAATAATCAGACTCCGGCAACCATTTCCTCTCCCGATAAGAGAGAGCAGGAAAAAGAGATTATTTCGGGCAGTGAAATACTGATCCGATCGTTGATCGCGGAAGGTGTGAACACGATGTTCGGGTATCCGGGCGGTGCCATCATGCCTGTTTTCGATGCCCTTTATGATCACAAGCACGAGATCAAACACATTCTGGTGCGTCACGAACAGGGTGCTGTACATGCAGCGCAGGGCTATGCACGCGTATCCCACAAAGTGGGTGTGGCGCTTGTTACGTCGGGCCCCGGTGCTACCAATACCATTACCGGCATCACCGATGCGATGATGGACAGCACGCCCCTGGTGGTCATCTCGGGACAGGTTGCATCGAGCCTGCTGGGTTCGGATGCATTTCAGGAGGCTGATGTGATTGGGGTGACGCAACCCATCACCAAATGGGTGTATCAGGTGCGTCGGGTGGAAGATATCGCGTGGGCGGTTTCCAAGGCCTTCTACATTGCTTCGAGCGGCCGTCCCGGGCCGGTAGTGCTTGATATCGCGAAGGATGCGCAGGTGAACAAGTGTGCCTATTCCTATCAGAAAACCCGCTATCTTCGCAGTTATCTGCCCGTGCCGGAGGTCGAGGAGGATCATATAAAGATGGCTGCCGATCTCATCAACAGTGCCAAGAAGCCGCTTGCACTGGTCGGCCAGGGAGTGATTCTCGGAAATGCCGAAGAGGAGCTGCGTTCTTTCCTGGAGAAAGCAGGTATTCCTTTTGGCTCCACCATCCTTGGCTTGTCGGCCATGCCTTCCGATCATCCGCTGAACTTCGGGATGCTGGGGATGCACGGCAACGTGGCGCCCAACATGATGACCAACGAATGCGATGTGCTGATTGCCATTGGCATGCGTTTCGACGACCGTGTGACGGGCGATCTGAAGACCTATGCCAGGCAGGCAAAGGTGATTCACTTCGATATTGACCCGGCAGAGATGAACAAAAATGTGAAGACTACCGTGAAGGTAGCGGGTGATGCCAAAAAAACGCTACCGATGGTGACCGCTCTGCTTGAGAAGCAATCGCACGCAGAGTGGTTGTCGGAATTCAAGCCCCATGTAGAGAAAGAATTCGACGCCATCATCAAGAATGAACTTTATCCGGAAAACGGAGGAGAAATAAAGATGGGCGAGGTGGTGCACAAAGTGACGGAGGCTACCCACAACAAAGCAATTTGCGTGACCGATGTGGGGCAGCATCAGATGATGAGTACCCGTTACTTCAGGTACACTCGGTCGCGCAGCATGGTTACCTCGGGCGGATTGGGGACGATGGGCTTTGGCCTGCCTGCGGGCATTGGTGCCCGGTATGGCGCTCCGGACAGGACGGTCTGTATTTTTGTCGGCGATGGCGGGCTGCAGATGACCATGCAGGAGTTCGGCACCATCATGGAGTATGAACTCGATGTAAAAATTATTTTGCTGAACAACAATTATTTGGGCATGGTGCGTCAGTGGCAGGAGCTCTTTTTCGACGAACGTTACTCAGAGACACACCTGAAGAATCCCGACTTCATCAAGATTGCGGATGCTTATCACATCAGAGCACGGAAAGTGACTCAACGTGCGGAGCTGGATGAGGCCATCGCGGAGATGCTGGCACACAAGGGTGCCTATCTTCTGGAAGTCGTGGTGGAGACGAAAGGCATGGTATACCCCATGATTCCGTCGGGTGGCTGCGTGACCAATATCATGCTTGGAAACGGACAAACCATATAACCGAGAGCCAAGGCACAAGGTGCAGCAGTCGCTTACCATAAACGGGAATTTAGTTTTCAGTTCAGAGATCAGGATTTAAATGCAACAAATCAAATCAACAACAATGGAGGAGAACAAAACATTATACACCATCACCATCTTTTCAGAGAATACGGTGGGTGTGCTTAATCAGATCACGACCATCTTCACACGTCGACAGTTGAACATCGAGACACTGTCGGTATCTCCATCGGCCATCAAGGGAATTCACAAGTTTACCATCACCACTTTCTCCGACAGCGAGGAGGTGATGAAGAAGCTGGTGAGTCTCATCGACAAGCGTGTGGATATCCTCAAGGCGTACTACAACACCAACGAGGATCTGGTACATCAGGAGCTGGCGTTGTACAAGCTCTCCACGGAGAAGGTGCTGGAACATGGTTCCATTGAGTACCTGATAAGGAAATACAATGTGCGTATTCTGGAGGTCTCTAAAGACTGTGTGGTGTTCCTGAAGGCGGGACATTATGCTGAGACACAGGGCCTCTTCGATGAGTTGGCGGAAAGCATCGGCGTGCTGCAGTTTGTCCGTTCGGGCAGGATTGCCATCACCAAATCGAAGGTGGAGCGTCTGAGCGACATGCTTGCCAAACGCGAGCTGGAGAACAAACGATGGAACGACAAGGAAGATTGACAGAAACAATAATTAGTAATATGACCGGCTCTCTTCGCCTTTTGGGGCGGGAGAGAGGATAAATTTTAAAAAAAATGGCAAAAATGAATTTTGGCGGGGTGGAAGAGAATGTGGTTACCCGCGATGAGTTTCCGTTGAGCAAGGCTCAGGAGGTGTTAAAGAACGAAACAATCGCCGTGATTGGCTACGGGGTACAGGGACCGGGCCAGTCGCTCAATCTGCGTGACAATGGCTTCAACGTGATTGTGGGGCAGCGCAAGGGCGGTAAAACCTGGGATAAGGCTGTGGCCGATGGTTGGGTGCCGGGCGAAACGCTGTTTGAGATTGAGGAAGCATGCAAGCGGGCAACCATCATCCAGTACCTGCTCTCCGATGCGGCGCAGATTGAAGTATGGCCCCGCATCAAACCTTACCTGACAGCAGGCAAGGCCCTTTACTTCTCTCATGGCTTCGGGATCACCTACAAAGAGCGTACGGGCATTGTCCCTCCCGCCGATGTGGATGTGATCCTGGTAGCACCGAAAGGATCGGGTACTTCCCTTCGGAAAATGTTCCTCGAGGGGCGCGGCCTCAACTCTTCGTACGCCATCTTCCAGGATGCTACCGGAAGGGCGTTCGAGCGTGTGGTAGCACTGGGCATTGGCGTGGGATCGGGTTATCTGTTTGAAACCGACTTCAAACGGGAAGTGTTTTCCGACCTTACCGGTGAGCGCGGCACACTGATGGGCGCTATCCAGGGATTGTTGCTGGCACAGTATGAGGTGCTTCGTGCCAACGGACATACCCCTTCAGAAGCTTTTAACGAGACCGTAGAGGAGCTCACACAATCGCTGATGCCTCTTTTTGCGGAAAAAGGAATGGACTGGATGTATGCCAATTGTTCCACCACTGCACAGCGTGGTGCCCTGGACTGGATGGGCCCGTTTCACGATGCCACCAAGCCGGTGTTTGAGAAACTGTATAGGGAGGTAGCTGCCGGCAACGAAGCGCAACGCTCCATCGACAGCAACTCACAGCCTGACTATCGCGAGAAGCTGGAGGAAGAGCTGAAGGCCCTCCGCGAGAGCGAAATGTGGCAGACCGGGGCTGTGGTCCGCAAGCTGCGCCCGGAGAATAACTGAGGAAATACTGATTTCTAAATGTAAAGGAGACAAAGAGTTAAATCTGCGTCTCCTTTTGTTATTATCCATGGGATGATTATCTTTGGAACAAATAAGTTCCATCATCTAAAACCCGACACAACATGAATTTACTCGAACAGTTGAAATCTTACACCACGGTGGTTGCCGACACGGGTGATTTTGTCTCAATAGAGGCCTACAGGCCAATGGATGCTACAACCAACCCCTCACTGATCTTTCAGGCATTCCAGGATGTGAAGTATCGACCGCTGGCAGACGAGGCGGTTGCCTATGGTAAACGGTTCTCTGCCGACCCCTCGGTACAGCTTGCCAGGGCGTTGGACAAGCTGGCGGTTAACTTCGGACTGGAAATATTGAAGATTGTGCCGGGCCGTGTTTCCACCGAGGTGGATGCCCGCCTCTCCTTCGATACCGAAGCAACCGTTAAAAAAGCTCGGGAGCTGATTGCCCTTTACGAAGCTGCCGGTATCTCACGCGAACGCATATTGATCAAGATCGCTTCCACCTGGGAGGGAATAAAAGCTGCGGAGATTGTGGAAAAAGAGGGAATCCATTGCAACCTGACATTGCTCTTTTCGCAGGTACAGGCCATAGCGTGTGCCGACGCCGGCGTACGGCTTATCTCCCCCTTTGTGGGGCGGATTCTTGACTGGCACAAAAAGGAACGAGGAGTCTCCGATATTCCTGCCCCGGAAGATCCTGGCGTCTTGTCACTCATCAATATCTATAACTATTATAAGAAATTTGGCTATAAAACAGAGGTGATGGGTGCCAGCTTCAGAAATATCGGAGAGATCTGCGAATTGGCAGGGTGCGACCTGCTCACCATATCTCCCAAGCTTTTGGAGGAGCTGGAGCAGCAGGAGGGGAAACTGGAAAGAAAGCTGAATCCCGAAACTGCTGCCGGGATGGATATTGAACGGTTAACGGTCGATGAAAAATCATTTAGGTGGAGGCTAAACGAGGATGCCATGGCCACCGAAAAGCTGGCCGAAGGGATCCGCAACTTCACCAAAGACCTGATAAAGCTGGAACAGCAGATTGCGGCTATGCTGTAAGCTGTTGTTCTTATTCTTCCTTTGTCAGATCGAGTTTCTCGTCGTCCTTGCCGCGGTCGAAAAACATCTTTTTCAGCGGGTTCCTGCTCGGCTCGTCATATGCAATCCTGTTTCGGAAGATGTCCATGGCCATGTAGATGGCCTGGCGGAACGATTCGTCGGAGGCCAGGTTCTTGCCGGCGATATTGTAGGCCGTGCCGTGGTCGGGTGAGGTGCGTACGATGGGGAGTCCGGCGGTGAAGTTGACACCGGCATCCATGGCAAGGGTCTTGAACGGTATGAGTCCCTGGTCGTGGTACATGGCGAGGATGGCGTCGAACTCCTTGAATCGGCCCGACCCGAAGAATCCGTCGGCAGCAAAAGGTCCGGCACAGAGGATCCATTTCTCCTGTGCTTCCTTCACGGCAGGGGCAATGATCTCACTCTCCTCTTTGCCGAGCAGTCCGTTTTCACCGGCATGCGGATTGAGCGCCAGTACGGCAATACGCGGATTCTCAATTCTGAAATCGCGTTTCAGGGAGTGGTTGAGTATGTGCAACTTTTCCAGGATCAGCTCTTTGGACAACTTGGAGGGGACTTCCGCGAGGGGCAGATGGGTGGTGACCAGTGCCACGCGTAAAACCTCCGTGGCAAGGATCATCAATGCCTTCTCTCCGTTTTTGGCGAACCGATCTTCGAGGAATTCGGTATGCCCCGGGAAGCGAAAGTGTACACCTTGTATGCTATCCTTGTTGATCGGGAGGGTTACGAGCAGGTCGATCTTCCCGTTTGCCAGGTCGTTCGTGGCCTGGTCCAGCGCAATATAGGCCGATTCGCCCGCTTCGGCACTTGCTGTGCCCAATTCAATTCTGATCTCCTCTTTGACGCAGTTCAGGAGGTTTATCTTTCCCTCCTGCGATTCTTCGACTTTGGAAATAATATGAAAGTTAACCGGGTCACCCTCCATTACTTTGCGGTGATAAGAGGCCGACTTGGATGATCCGTATATGACTGGGTGGAACAACTCGAGCAGCCGGTCGTCGGAGAATGCTTTCAGCAGCACTTCGTATCCGATTCCATTGACATCGCCGTGCGTGATGCCCACTTTGATTAATGATGACATGTATCTTTTTTTTGATTCTCTTTGACAGTATTGTTTCTGATCCGCTATCCTTCAATCACCGCCTCTTTTGGTTTGGGTAGGCTGATGGTGTAGAGGGTGGCTTCCAGGTTGCGCATCAGGTTGCGTTTATTCATTTCCGGTGCGTAGACGTAGACTTCCACCACAACGACCATGCCGGTATTGTCGTTTACAAAGGCGTGCATCACAAACGGGCCTCCCATCATGTCGGTGGACATCTCCCACAATCCGCGCAGTTCTGCCCGGAAGATGCCGTCAAGCTCCATAGTCCGGTAATTGGGGGAGTAGACACGCGTGGCAGTGGTCATTTCCGAGTCGAAGGAGCCTTTTATATATTTTCCCAGCTCCTTGTTGCGGATGCTGATGAGCGAATCTTTTTCGAATACTTTTTCCGTGGTGTACGGAAACTGGTAGATGACAATATCCTGTCGCCCGCGGGAGGCGTTGTTGGTGGCCCAGTAGAAGTTTTGGTGCTCGGTGACATTGGTCAGTCCCTTGGGCACATGGATATTGATTCCAAACACTTGTTGTGCGCGTGACAGCGGGGCCGATACCTCTCTCTTCAGCCATTTGCCGGTGCGTTCCAACTCTTTGTCCACGAAGTAGTTCACAATGCTTTCCCTGTTTTCAGTCACAAACTTGGCAAAGCTGGCACTGTCGGGAGCATGGATGTTCATGACTACCTGCCCCACGGCATACTTGTCGATCTCCGCTGTGAGCTTGGGGTAGCTGTAAATATTGGAGATGTCGGGGATAATGATGTTGCGTGCCATCTTGAAGGTGCTGGTGAAATTTTCGGGTGCAATCTGTACGATGGTGAAGTTTGGTTCGGCCTGTGGCAGCGCCTTCACGTTTGAGTTGAGCACGTCGAACAGGGCTCGGCCGGGAGAAGATTCCCAAGCAGTGTCATCCATCAGTACCATCATCTCGTTGTTTGTTCCTGAAGCAGACAAGAAGCCGCCCCCACCATCACACGACGTGAAGAGGACGATGGTTGCAATAAGGGCGAGTAAACCTGAAAATCGTTTCATATGCGTATTTTTTATGGGATAATCAATCCAGTCCTGGTGAAAACATGGTTGTACACGTTTCACAAAACAAATATACAACTATTTGCGTGGAAATGAAATGCAAGCGCACTTAATTTGTCCAAAAGTTGGTTGTAGTACCAGCTCTTGTTTCAGTCTTTTGTTGTCCCGTGGGCACTGAAAAAACAGGGAACCCTTATTTTTTTTCGATTTTTGCGGTGGAGAGCATGCCGCAGGCGGCAAAGATGTCCTCCCCCCTCGAAGCCCGGATGGTGCTGATAAATCCTTTGGCAGTAAGGAAATCACGGAACTTGATCATGTTCTCGTTGGTGGAGGGGCGCAGGTTGCTCATCGGGATCACGTGGAAGCGAATCAGGTTGATGCGGCAGTCGAGTCCGGCCAGCAGCTTGGTCAGTTCCCGGGCGTAGAGCAGGGTGTCGTTGACCCCGTCGAACATGATGTACTCAAAAGAGAGTCGTCGCTGGTGGCTCCAGTCGTAGTCACGCAGCATTCCAATGACCGAGGTGATGGGAGCCGATTTTTCAATGGGCATGATGGCGAGCCGTTGTTCCGGTATGGGGTTGTGCAGGCTGACAGCCAGGTGGCATTTGCTTTCGTCGAGGAACCGCTTCAGGTTGGAGGCGAGGCCGATGGTAGAGAGGGTGATGCGCTTGGGGCTCCAGGCCAGGCCATAGTCCGCCATCAGCAATTCCGATGCTTTCTTCACCTGCTTGTAGTTGTCAAGCGGCTCTCCCATCCCCATGAAGACCAGGTTGGTGATCTGTTCCGAGTCGGGTACCGAATATACCTGGTTCAGGATTTCCGTGGCGGTGAGGTTGTCGTGGAACCCCTGTTTGCCGGTCATGCAGAAGTCGCAGTTCATGCGGCACCCCACCTGCGAGGAGACGCAGATGGTGAGTCGGTCCTCTTCGGGAATGGTAACCGTTTCGATGAACTTGCCGCCGGCGGTTTTGAACAACATCTTGCGGGTGCCGTCGACCGATGTTTTGATGTCGAGCGGCTCTGAGCGGCCAACATCGAATTTGTCAGAGAGTAGTTCTCTGTTTTTTAGCGAGATGTTGGTCATCTCGTCGATGCTCTTCACCCGTTTCAGATAGACCCAATCGGCAATCTGTCTGGCGGTGAATTTGGGGAGGTTCAGTTCCGCGACGCTTTCGGTAATTTCGGCGAGCGTCATGCCGAGCAGGGTTTGTTTTTGCTCCATTTGCTGCAATTGTAATTTATGGTGCAAAGATACGGAGTATTTGGCAAAATGAAGCATCGCAATGAAAAAGAGTAAAATAGTTCCGGATGAATCGGTGAAAATAGAGGTCGTGATCGGAAGAAATGGTTAAAAGTATTATATTTGTAATCAGTAATCAGACAAATTTTCAGACTGAAATTTAGCTACTATGCGAAATATTGTTTTTCTGCTTTTTATTGTCTTTGCAACAATGCGTATCCAGTCACAGGAAAAACCGGTGCTGTTATTTCCCGGCGGCGCACCGGGCGAAACGGGAAAAATGAAACAGGTGGACGACTTGAGCGGCAAAAAGGTGGCCGGTTGTCCCGTGCTGCGCATCAGCAATGTGGATGAACCCACGCTGACCTTTTACCCGGCTCCTGCCGATAATAACAAGGGTGTCACGCTTATCGTGAACCCGGGCGGGGGATACAATATCCTGGCCTACAACCTGGAGGGGTCGGAAATCTGCAAACGGTTCAACAGCTTTGGCATCAACTGCGTGCTGGTGAAGTACCGTGTGCCGCGACGTGAGGGGCTGGAGAAGCATGCTGCTCCTTTGCAGGACCTGCAGCGTGCCATCGCCTACACCCGCGCCCATGCGGGAGAGTGGGGGATTGATGCCAACAGAATTGGTGTAATGGGTTTCTCGGCGGGTGCACACCTGTCGGCTGTGGCCAGCACAAACTACGGTGAGCGCACCTATCCGAAAGTGGATTCCTTCGACGAGGTGAGCCTCCGTCCCGATTTCACCATCCTGGTCTACCCGGCCTATCTCTCCGGAGAGCATTTCTCCATTGCTTCCGAGCTGAAGGTCGATCAAAACACACCGCCCACCATTCTGATTCAGACGGAGGACGACAAGAGTCATATCAACAGCAGCCTTTTTTATTATTATGCGCTGAAGGAAGCAAAGGTGCCGGCAGCCTTGCATCTCTATCCCTCCGGCGGCCATGGTTACGGGCTTCGCAACACCGGCCACACGGTGAACGAATGGCCCTTCCGGGTGCTCTCCTGGTTGCGGGACATCGGGATGATTGAAAAGTGAAGCGGGAAAACCGTCATGTGAACGGATTCCAGGTTACAGTAACCGTGGTTACGGGGTATACCCAACAACTGTTTCTTTAAATTTTTGTAGCCAAATATATTGACATTTATTGTGGTGTTACTCCGACAGTTGTATCAAAAGAACTCCATTATCGATATTGCCGATGATCGCTTCATCACAATCCAGGTTGACAATCTCCACCTCCTTTATTAAATCAATATCATGAATACTTTAACCTGTGGTTGCCAGGAGTGCGAGGGCAAACATCCCGGATAAAACATTCTTTTTCATTCTTTTGGAGATACTTCAACAAGCGGCTGACATCTTCCTGTGTCTTGAGTCCTTTCAGGACTCCACTTTTTTCAATAATTTTCTTGTATTCTTTTTTGAATACTGCCAATATGTTTGTAGTACCGCTTTCCTTAATGTTTGATTTTATAAAAAACCAATACTGGATTTGAATCAAAAGATATTGACGGTAGGATCTTTTTTAATCCATCTATTTCTTGATCCATTAAACCAGCTGGATTAATGGCATAAACCAATTCATTTTTATTGGTTACGTATAATAGACGATTTAGACCAGGAGAGCCTTCGGCATTTTTATACCCATTGTAAACGCTTGCTTCTCCATTTGCTATATCAACGGATGCTTTGAAAGTCATAATGGATTTATTTAAATTGCTTTCGGAACAATTAAAAACACAAATGTTGTTCAAAATGTGCAGGTTCTCTATAAATCCCACATAATTGTTTGTGTTAATAATTTTATTATATTCATCTATCGTTCTAGCTTGAGTGATTTTTTCGTACGGAAGATTTCTACCTATAAAATTAATTTCAACAAAAGGTTCTACTTTATTATTATTTAATTTGTAGATAATATTTGAAGTCGGGTAATAGAAATATTTATTATGGTCATTATCCTCAGAAAAACAAGTTTCATTTGTTATGTTAACAAAGTCTTTTTGTGGGAAAAAACCATTTTCAATTTTACTAAGTTTATTATCGCTGTAAATTAAGTTAAATTTACTTGGATTGTTATTTTTAAAACAGCTGTAAATCCAAAAACCTTTTTTCGTTTTTATAAAAGAATTAAAAGAAAATCTCGAATTTATTATTTCATCAATATTTCCATTTAATAAATAAACAAACATCTTACTTTGAAATCTTTCAAAGGCATAAATTTTATTTGCATCGAAGTCATAGTATATATCATTGAATTCTATGTACTCTGAAGGTCCGCTGCCTTTTTCGCCTATTTTCCTAATGAACTTTCCTTCTTCATCAAATAAAAGTATATTCTTGTTTTTTCTATCAAATATGATTATTGAATCGTCCTTGACATACAATTTGCTAATTGATGTGATTAAAGATTGATTATTCGTCTCAAGTGGAATATACTTAGCTGAATCCGCAATATTTTTAATATCAAAGATTTTTAAATTTGCCACATCCATATTTACATACACCCTATCATCTTTTTTTATTTTTGTTTTGTTGTTTTCTATGCATGATGATAGGAATAAAAGCATTCCTCCTATTATAATAGGAAGAATGCCTTTTAGAAAATGATTAACATGGTTCATAATTACAATTTGTTAAATCTCCCATAATCTACAACAATTTATTTTTACTGAAGTTGTGGTTTTTTGATATTGCGGAGGCCAAGTTTGGGTGACTGTACCATTGAGTATCCATGCTTTTAAACTGGCATTCCATGACCATCCCGGTGAAGTAGTCTCATAAATTTCTGTTGTGATTGTTTTTTCGCCTACTTGCCATTTATCCCCATTTTCATTTCCACCTTCATTTTGTGCCAACGCCTCCACATTGGCCAATGCCAGATCGCTTAATCCCACATTACTCTTCATACTTTTGTGCACTCCGAAACCTGCGGTTGCAAGGAGTGCAAGGGCAAAAACACCCGATAAATTTTTCTTCTTCATGCGAATAAAATTTAGTTTGTTAATAAATTATGGATTTATGCCTCTTTGTTGAGGACTTTTTATTTTACATGGTTTTACAAATTGAATTTATTCCACCGGATTTACGTTTGTTTTTTGCAAAAGAAAAACATAAAAGATGATTGGCCAAAAAAACACCCGTCTCAATTCTGTTCGCGTTGTTATTCCAAATTCTTTAGTATCCGGTTCCAACGGTTTTTTCAGAAATTGGATCTTTGGATTTCGACATACACACAGGATGCCTTATCTACAATCATCTCGTCTTTCAACTGCTTGGATAGCAATCTTTCATGATTTTCAGATATTCTATTGTTAGTTCTGGGTTTATTTTATTAGTTATGATCAATTGTTTAACACATAAGTCCTTATCAAGGATAAAAAAGTATGACATCGCTACTATTTCATACAAATGGAAATCATCTTTATGATATAAGCTTATCACTTTCGTACAACAGGTCCAGGTTGGTGGAGTACTTGATATCCGCATCACAAACAGTAGTGAAACAGGGCAAACTCTTACCGGAGTACTGTTTTTGAAAGGACAACCAACTGGTTATTCTCATTAAGTTTTGCCTCAAAGGTCATCTTGAACCCTGAAATTGAAAGCTGTCTGGAGCTCTTGTATCGTATCATAAAATTTAAGGATTATGAAGTGAAAATACTCAAATTCTTGTAGTTATACAAATTCGACATCGATCAATTTGCTGATTTTCATCATTACTAACTAGTATTCAGCAGACATTAATTAATTCCTCGTTTTCTCTTTTTCCGTTACCGATACAGGCGAAACGTGTGACAAGTTGATGTTTCCACTCACGATGATTTGGTCATAGTGCATATTTGTAAATTAAATCATCAATAGTAAGAATATACAAGTATTTAGATATTGGATCAATAGTAATTTCATGAGTTTTCTTATCCAAAATAATTATTCTTGTAATTTCTCCATCCCAATCATACACAAGAATTGAATTTGTTTCAAAAGGGTAGTTTTTACCATTTTCCTCTATAATAGTATTTGAATATAATGCATAAATGTATTCATTGTCAACACATACATCTCTGAAAAAGATTCTATAGTTTTTAGTGTCACGTAAAAGATAATCAAAGTCTGGCGTTCCTTTTATCCTAAATCCTTTCAATTTGTCATTATTAATGTCATAAATATTTAATTGTGCCAACATCTCCATAGCCATTACAATTTTTGTCCCATCAGGTTTTATTCTATCTCTCGAAACAAAATAATTTTCTACTGGAAAATCATTTTGTTTCTTTAGTATTGGCTTGTTAAAGATTTCGATTTTTTGAATAAATTCTTGGCGCATATTATAGACTTCATATCTATCCGGAATAAAACTATTGTCTTCTATTCTTTCGGCCTGTATTCTAGTTAAAGCCTTATCTTGATGAGCCATAAAGACGTATCCAAAAGGGACAAATGAGTTTTTTTTCCAGTTAAGATACAGAGTGGAGTCTATAATAAACTTGGACGTGTTAATGGTGTTAGTTATATTGATTAAAATATTTTCAGCACCATATCCATTTCTGACCCATAACTTAATATCCTTATTATTTATGATAAATTGTTCCGCATGCGTAAAATCAATATAATCATCAGGACCTTGGCCCTTATGTGCATACTTTCCTATCAGTTCATTATTGTTTAAATTGTAAATGTATAAATAATAATCAGGAAACGAGTGAGATACAAATAACATCATAGAGTCATAAACTGTCATATAGCCTGCATAAATATCCTTTAGTGTAATTATTTCACCTATAAGTGTATCACATCGGATATTGGAAATATCAGTTGTAAATATTTCTGCATTAAAATAATCTTCACTTAATTTATTACAACTCATCAAAAAAATAATAGTGAGAAATAATAGTAAAAACCTTTTCATCTTTGAAAATTATATTTATATATGTACATACTGCTATTTAGTGTAATCTACTCTGTTTTTAAATCAAAACAGAGTAGATTGTTATTTTAAGTAGTACAATTGCTATAGGTATAGCTATAAATTCTACCTCTTTTTTCTGGAGGACATGGATAAATCATCGAAGAACTAGTGCGAGAGTCACATGGCTGAATGCTTGTTGGTGAGCCGGCGTCTTCATATATTGTTCCTGTGTAACAAGTCCGCACAGGAGTGCCACCATTTTCTCCATTTGCCAACGCCTCCACATTGGCCAACGCCAGATCGCTTAATCCCACATTACTCTTCATACTTTTGTGCACTCCGAAACCTGCGGTTGCAAGGAGTGCAAGGGCAAAAACACCCGATAAATTTTTCTTCTTCATGCGAATAAAATTTAGTTTGTTAATAAATTATGGATTTATGCCTCTTTGTTGAGGACTTTTTATTTTACATGGTTTTACAAATTGAATTTATTCCACCGGATTTACGTTTGTTTTTTGCAAAAGAAAAACATAAAAGATGATTGGCCAAAAAAACACCCGTCTCAATTCTGTCTCAATTCTGTTCCGTATTTTTCCTTACCATCAGAAGAGGAAGGAAGATGAATATTCCAATAATCGACATGAGTAATCCTCCGATGGTGCCTGCGGCCAGGGGGAACCAGAATCCCTCTTTTTGTGTGCCTACCATGAAAGGTATGAACCCGAGAACGGTGGAAATGACGGTGAGAAAGATGGGAATGATCTTCGAGTTCCATGCTTTCAGGTAAGCCTTCAGTGAGGAAAGATCCGGTCGCCGCGTGCGTATGCGGTTGTATTCGTCAACAATATAGATGGCGGCGTTGATGGTAATACCCGATAGGAGGATGAACGAGGCAAAACCACCCTGGTCGAAGTTCAGTTTGAACCAGTAGAAGGTGAGGAAGATGCCGATAAAGGATATGGGGATGATGAAGATCACGGCCAGTGGTTGTTTCAAGGAGTTGAACAGGATGGAGGAGGTGAAGAAGATGATCACGATGAGCAATCCAATGAGCCGGTACTGCTTGTTGTCCTTGCTGCCCCATCCCCAGTAGCTGCTTTCACTATGTGCCGTATACCCCATGGGGAGGCGTTTGTTGAATTCCTCGAGCTCCCGTTCAAGAATTTTCTGTCCCTGTGTGTATGAACCGATGTAGTCGTATTGCATCGTTAGCCGGTATTGCTGGTTTTCCTTCCCCACCTCCTGCGGGGCTTGTCCCTTGACGATACTGGCCACATCGTTCAACTTGTAGAAGCGGTCACCGCTGTGCATGTCGAAATGCTGCAATGCCCAGATATCATAATCTCCGGCTTGTTTCCCGGTGAGATTGATGGCTTCATTGCCTCCGTCGACTGCCACCGACCCTGCCCACATATTGCGGGCAAAGAGCGGTTGGAGGGTAGCGAACAATTCCCCGGGGCGGATACCCCGGGCAGCCAGTTGTTCCCGCTTCAGGTCGAACGAGAACTCCTGGTAATCATCTTTGTACCATGAGAAGTTGGAGTTGACGGTCACTTCCCGTATGCGGCGGTAGGTGAGCAGCCGCTGTTTGAGGCTGTCGGTCCATGCTGCAAGCTCATCGTAGTTGTATCCGTAGAGCTTTACCCTGTACTGCCCGGCTGTTTCACGCACACTGTTGCTGAATCCCTGGTCCTCTAACCCGTATACATCCCAGCTGCCCCCTCCCAGCTGTAGGGCTCTGCCAATCACATTGCTTTTCAGTTGATAGGGAAAACCGCTCCTTTCCGCCTCCTTCCGGAAAAAAACATTGATCGATGCCCTGTTCGGATTGTGGATACTGGTCTGAAACTGCCTGATCTCGGGAAAACCGCTGAGGTAACGTTCCATCCTGACCACCAGGTTATTCATTTGAGAGAGGGTGGTGCCATTGGGCATTGATGCGGTGATGGTGAGTACCATCTCATCACTGCGGGTGAAATAACTGCCCCGATAGACTTTCTCCACAAACAGCCGCAGGGTTCCCCCCAGCGCCTTATCGACCACCGGCTTGATTTTTTCTTTGTAGGTGGTGCTACCTGCTGTTTGATTGTATTTCAAGGCAAAAGGAGTCTCTTTTTCAATTTTCTCCGGCAACATGAATACGGGCAGACCGAACAAGAGGATGATGCCGACGAAAGCGATCCATTTCCTGCGGGAAAGAAGGAGGATGGTTATTTCATAGAGGCGGGTGAGCCGGACGACCATCCGTTCGCGGGAGAAAAGGGGGAAGGAGAGGAACCGTCTCTTTCTTTTTTTTCCATGACGCCGCTTTTCAAGCCCTATCCGTTCCACTACCGCCGGTACGAACAAGGAGGCAACAAATAGCGACACCATCAGGTTGATCATCACCACTGCTGCGAAATCCTGCAGGTTCAGCCGTAGCCGCTCGTCGAGCAGAAAGATCATGGAGAGTGCGCCGATGGTGGTGACCGTGGCGGTGAGAATAGGCATGATCGCATTTCTGTTGCCCTTGTGCATGATGTGATCGGTCATGATAATGGCGTTGTCGATGATCAGGCTCAACGAGATGGTGATGCCGGCCAGTGAATAGAGTTGTATCTCCAGTTTGAACAGGTAATAGAAGATCACGGCGATTGCCAGGTCTACGAAGAGGCTGGCTGCGATAAGAAACAGGTAACGGCCGTTGCGGGTGATCAGCAGCACGAAAAGGGTGAGGATGAGAATGGTGAGCCCGCTGCGGATATAGATTTTGTGCAGTTCTTCACGAATATAGTCGGTTGCGTCATAGCTGGCGTGAATCTCATAGCCGGCAGGCAGTGCCGCTTCAATCTGCCGCATCGTTTCCTTAACCTGCCTGTTCAATCGTAGCTGGTTGGCCGATTCTTCGGCGGTGAGGGAGAGATAGATGGAGTTGAGCCCGTTGATGCGGTAGTAAGCAGATGGTTCCTTTTCCGTATGTTTTACTTTCACGAGCTGATCGAGCCGGATCAGGTTCCCTGCACCGTTTGTAACAAATATGGCTTCCGGATCGAAATGGTTCTTCTCTGCCTCCGACTTCAGCATGATTCGTATCCAGGAAGAGGTTTCTCCCGGCCTCCCCGTTTCCGCCATTCCGAGAAAATCGACCGTATAATGCCGGGAAACAGCCTGCCTGATATCGTTGGGCGTGATCCCGATCGATTGCAGCCTGTCATGATCATACTCCAGCTGCCATTCCATGGGTTGGGCTCCGCTCACATCAATCTTATAAAGGCCCCCGATGTTGTTTAATGCCGTTTTGATCACGTTCTCGGTGTATCGTTGGATGACGATGGGGGTTGCCGCGGAATTGATTGTGTAGGTCATGAAAGGACGGGTTGCCTCGTCGTCTGGACGGTTTACCGTGATATAGGGATAGGATACTTCCCGTGGCAGCTCGGGCCAAGTCTGGCGGATAATAGTCGACACCTCAAAGCGGGCCAAGTCGATGGGAGTATGCTTGTCCAGTTCAATGGTGATACTACCCCATCCGTTGCCCGATGTTGAGCTGATTTTCCGGATACCCTGTATACGGGCCAGCATCGATTCTAATCGTGAGGTAGCTTCCATCTCCACTACACGTGCACCATAATGAGTCATATTGAAATACACCGTGATACCTGGCAGGGTACGTGAGGGAGCCAGTTTCACAGGCAATAGATGGACAAGAGCCAGACCCACGATTGCCAGACAGACAAACGCTACGATGATTGTAAAGGAGGATATCTTTTTCTTCTCTGCCAAAGCGATGATATTTAGCTGTTATTTTTTACCCGTCAGGTTCCAGTCGAAGATCTCCGCAATGGGTACCTGTTTTTCGAAATCGTAGAGAGTGAGTTTGCGGATCTTGAAATAGCTCTGCCAGTAATTTTTTAGTGCCAGAATATAGTTTCGCTGCGCTTCCTGTCTGCGGCTGGTAGAGAGGGTGAGGCTATTGATGTCGGCTTTCCCGATGATAAACCGTTCACGTGTCTGATCGTATGCCAGCCTGGCCAGTTCCATTGCTTCTTCCGCACTGCGGATGAGTTGTTGCTGAATGGTGAAGTCGCCCACGGTCATGATCACATCTTCCTCGAGTCGTATTTCATTTTCTCGGGTAGTCAGGCGGGTGATGCTGAGGTTGCTTTTTGCCATGTTGTGCCGTCCCCTTCTTACGCCCCAATCTACCAGTGGAATGGAGAGGGTGAGTGAGACGATATCCTGTTGAAGGGGGTTGCGGTAAGCATTCCGGAATGATTCCGCCACCTGGTTGAATCCTACGCTGGCAGATAGGCCTGCATTGAATCGGGATTCAACTTTCGCCCTTTCTACCGTCTGTTCCGATTGTAAAATCTGCTGTTCCGAATCGAGGTAACGGGGATTATTTTCCTTGGCCAGACTCAGTGCCTTCTCTTCCGTAATGATGATCTGTTTGGGATAGTCCGGCAGTTTCAGGGAGATGCGTGTATCTTTCTCCAGGTTCAGGTATGCTGCCAGTGCGAACATGCTTCTCTTGAGGTTTATTTCCGCGTTCTGGAGGCTGTTACGGGCGTTTACTTTGTCGAGTTTTAACGTTAGGAGATCGGTTTGCCCGATGGAGGCGATCTTGTGTCTCTCCTCACCAATGCTGTAGAGTGTATCCGAGCTCGCCAGGTTCTCCACGGCCAGTTCATATTCGGCCTGTGCCATGGCCAGATCGAAAAAGTAGCCGGTAGCTGTTTCCGCGGTCTGCTCCAACTGGTAGATCAATTCTTTCTGTGCTTTCTCAAATTTCACGGGAGCGATTTTTTTCTCCCATTTAAAGGGATTGTACCCGATCAGGTTCTGCCGGTAGCCGACGCGTAGGGGAACGCTTGAGAACTGGCTGTAGCTCTGATCTCCGAAGTTGCGGATATAACCCAGCTCCGAGTCCACAAAGAAGGTGCCGCCGGTGACATCGAGGTTTTGCTGGGCAGCCAGGTTGCCAAAACTGTAAAATGATTGCTGCCGGCGGTATATATCGATGTTTTGTTCGGAGTCATACCTGCGGGTATAATCCCTGTTATAACTGACAGGAGTCAGGTAAAGCGATAGGGACGGCAGCCTGTCTGCCTTGAACGACCTGTACTCCCAATAGCTTGCCATGTAGCTGTTTTTCGCGCGGAATGCCGATAGCGAGCTGTCGTTCGCCAGCTGTACCGTGGTTGTCAGATCCAGCTCAATCGGTCTTTCCTGTGCATCTGTGTGGATTATGGAAATACCAGCCAGATGCAGCGCAAATATCAGAATTAATTGTTTACATGCTCGTTTCATATGATTAAAACTATTTATTCAGAATCAGGAGCCAGGAGTGTTGGAATATGATCATCACATCATGGAATTATTGAATCCTTCTTCCTGTATATTACCCAATAGAGTAACGGGATAAGGAATATACTTACGACTGTCCCGATGGTCATTGCGCTGATCATCGCAATGGCAAGCGGTTTCTGCAACTCTGACCCTAAATCGAACGTAAAAAGGATGGGAATCATCGAAAACAGGGATGTGAGTGCCGTCATGATGATGGCTCTCAATCTTCTTACGCCACCGGTATGGATTGCTTCCATCAGGGGCATCCCCTCTTTTCTCAACTCATTGATCAGGTCTATTTTCAGGATGGAGTCGGTAAGGATTACGCCAATGGTTACCACAATTCCGATGGCGCTCATCAGGTTCAGAGTGTGGCCCGTGAGCCAAAGAACGATAAGAGTAAACGCAATATCGATCGGTATTTCAGCCAATACGATCAGTGGCTGCAGAAAATTTTCGAACTGCGAAGCCAGGATAAAATACATCAACAGGATAGAAACCAGCAGGATGATCACCAGTTCTTTCAACATCTGTCTGTTGGAAAAGTAACTGCCGGAAAATGCCACATCCCACGCATTCTCCTGCCGGATGGTTTTACGTGTCTTCTCCATCAATATTTCCGGCTGGCTGGGTTGGAAATAGTAAATTGGGATATATTCCCCGTTTTTTCCGGCAATGATGGTTTTGATGTCCTCACCGGGTGTCAGGGAGACCAGCGAAGCCAGCGGCACACGGATGGCCTGCGACCTGTCGGCTTCGGGATAACCATATACCAGTGTTTGCTGCAGGACATCCTGAATGGATTGCTCTCTGCCTGCAATCGAGATGGGGAGATATTGCTGGAAAGAACGTAATACTGTTACCTGGTTGTCTCTGAATGCAGTTTTCAATGTTTGCGATATCTCCTGCCATGAAACGCCATAGAGCAGCAGTTTTTCCTTGTTCGGAACGATCACATATTGTTGTTCAAAAGGTACTGTTTCAGCCCGTTCACCTGTGGATACCGCCAAACTCGATTCAATTTTCCGGATAGCCTCGGGATTGGGTGCTATTTCCCTGTTCTTCGGATAAAGTTGGGTGATCAAATCCGCTTCGCTGGTATCGAAAATTTTTTCGAATATGTTTTCCGGAGGAGAAAAGTTAACTACGGCATCCGGATAATGATGACGTACCCAATCCGATATTTTTGTTTCAAGTGATACAACTTTGGAAGAATTGTCTGTTTTCAAGTACAACTGAGCCTCTGTAACAGTCAGATCGTTATCCTTTTCCAGCAGATATTGTCGTTGTCCTACGTAGGCGGCATTTTCCACTGCATGCTCTATTGTTGTCTGAAGTAGTTTTGATACCCGCTGTGCATTTTCATCCACATGGATATTCTCGTTCCACTCTACGGTGACGATGCTTTCCTTATAGCTTATGTTGGGCATGCTTGATTTCGGCATTGCCCTGAAAAGGAACATACAGAGCGGGACGGAAATGACCAGCAGAGTGAGGAAAAGAATCTTGTGGCGGAAAACATATTGGATTCCCTGATCGTAAGCCGGAAAGATCACCCGGTCTATTCTCTGTTGCACGGAAGCGAAGAATCCTTCCGCTTTTTTGTGCCTGAGCCTGCTGCCGTATGCTATTTTGTAGAGTACCGGGAGCAGAATGATACCTGTGAGGTAGGAGACGAACATGCCGGCGGTTACGGCAAATGCCTCGGCGTAGAAAATGGCTCCTGCTATACCGCTCATAAAGACAAGCGGTACAAACACGGAGATGGTAGTCAGTGTGGAGCTGAAGATTGGCATGATTACTTCTTTGGTGCCTTTCTCACATGCATCGTCCAGCGTACAGCCCTGTTTCCGGTATTGGGTGATCACATCCGTCACCACGATGGAACTGTCGATCATGTTACCCAGGGCAAGGATCAGCCCTGAGAGTGTGATGATGTTCATCGACTGTCCGAAGAGGAAAAAGAAGATAAAGGTTGTGATCAGGGCTGTGGTCATGCTGATACCGATGATCAGCGGAGATTTGCCATCGCCGAGGAATAGGAGGGCGACAAAGAATACCAGGACAAATCCAATGATCAGATTCTCCTGCAGGTTGGAAATGGTATAGTCGAGCAGTTCGGTTTGGTTCCGGTTCACGGTAAACTCCACCTCCGGGTAACTCCGTTCCAGGTCTTCCAGTGTCTTGTTCAGTGATTTTCGCAGGTTCTTCATGGTTTCGTCGGCCTGTTTGATCACGCCCATGGTGACAGCCCTTTTCCCGTTGATGAGTGAGAGCCCCGATTCGGGTTGTTTCACCACGTCGATCTCAGCCAGCTCTCTCAGCCGGAAGATCCTCCCATCCTTTTCGAGGAAGATATTCCGCACATCGTCGGGTGTGCGCAGCAGCGAGGAGAATTTAATGTTGTACTCGTAGTATCCGTCGCGCACGATCATGCTTCCCGGTTCAATATTGTTGGCTGCAAGCACGTTTTCAATGTCGTTCAGGGTGATTGATGCCGATTCGAGCAAGGCCGGGTTGGGGACGATTTGCAGGTGTTTGTACATCAGCCCCGTCATGTCGGCCATGGCCACTTCGGGTAGTTGTTCGATGCGCCGTTTCACCACGTTGTCGGCAAACTCCGAGAGGTCGAGGAATTGATGCTCGTTGGTGGCGGAGTAGGGGGAATCGCTTTTGAGTGTGAGGTTCAGGTAGAATACAGGCAGGTCGGCCGCACTGGCCTTGATTACCCGTGGCCGTCTCGTGTCGCGGGGGAGGCTGTTCATGGCGGCGTCGATTTTTTCGTTCACCTCAATGAAGGCCAGGTCGGTATCGGTTCCGTAGTCGAACTTCAGGCGGATAATCGCCGACCCGTCGCGTGTTTCGCTTTGTATATCCCGCAATTTCCCTACCTGCATCAGTTGCCGGCGAATCGGTGTCACTACCGCGTTCTCCAGCTCACGGGCCGAACTATTGTCGCCCGACACCTGTACCGTGATTTCGGGTATGGCAATGTCGGGCAGCAGTGATACCGGCAGCGTGTTGTAGGTGATGATCCCGATAATCACGCAGGCCAGAAACAGCATAAGAACGGAGATGGGGCGGCGGAGGAGGAATTTGATCATTTGGTTGGTTTTTGGCTGTTAGTCAGATAGCTTATTTTGTGGGACAATATAATATCGGAAACAGCTTTTAAGTATACATTGGTTCTACTTATGTTTGATTTGTCAAAAAAATGCAAATGTTTTACTTCCATAGTTTCATCTAAAATAAAAAAATAGAGAGATTCGTTGAGAAAGTCACTTCTGAAAGAGATTATTGGTTCAGATGTAGTCATAACAACTTTACCCTCTAAGTTTTCCTTAAATCGATCTTCAATATTCTGTGAAATAAAAACAACATTATTACTGATTTCGTAGTTGGGAAATATTATTTCAAGCATTTGTGTAATTGACTGAATACAACTGTAACACACATTTTGGGGGATACTGAAGAATAAGACGTTTTTTTTATCGATAAAAGAAGATAACATAAAGTTGTCATTAGAATGTTTTCCAAAATAACAAAATTGATCTTTAACAGGTTGGTTATTGTATTGTATCTCAGAATAATATATTGTATCTTTTATTTGAGTAAAGTAAGTATTATAATCTTCTTTCTCTGTAATTCTACTGTTTAATTCCCATATTTGCTTCTTGTATAATTTGATTGCTTTCGAACTATAAAAGAAACAAAGAAAAGTAATAATAGTCATACCCATGAGGATGAATTTCATTAAAGAGTTGTTGTTTTTCATCATCGTAACTTATATTGAATTAATATTGGATTGTCTTCTCCTGAGTTGTTTTCAAGAATCTTAAAATGCTCATTACTAAGAATAGCTTTGTATTTCGGAAGAAGTTCAGGATAGTAAACACCCAATAATTGATTGTTATCCACAAATTTTATAAACGGTATAAAATCCTTATCAATATTGTTAAAGTTAAAATATACCCCGGAGTCTTTAACTATAATAAATGTATAATAATGGCTCATTCGGTAAAAGGATAACACAATATAGTTTTGGGAACTATGTATGTCTTTAATCAAATAATCAATATTTTCAGATTTTATCAGGCCCTCAATAAATGAGAGTTGTGATTTTGTATCATAGGATTTAGGAAAAGAACGGGATCGTAATTCGGGACTTAATCCTCCTATCTCTATCTTATACTGTTCTTGTATCTCGTTGTCACTATAGGAATACACAAGGTTCGACATTTCTGGTAGAAACAGAGAGTCCGAATGAAGATAAGCTAATCTAGGATAGCCTTTTCTCGGAAAATCTTCTATTATTATGGAATTTGTATTTTTCTCATATATTTTCAATCTGTTTTTTTCGTCGGATGTCCAAAACATTATATGGTTATCATTTATAAATTGAAAAATGTTGTAGGCACTTTCTTTAAGTTTTGGTAAACTTTCAGTGTACTGAAAATCTCCTTGAAGGTTGTAATATAATAGATTGCTTTTTATTGCATCGAGAATACAAATATGATTTGTGTACTTATTTATTTGAAAATCTGATATATTTAAATATTCATCAGGTCCCTGCCCTTTGTTATCAATCCTATTGAGATAGTCACCTCTATTGTTGAAGATGAAGATATTATTTTGAGATAAATCAAATATATATAGCAAACCTCGATAAAACTCTATTTTAGTGATATCTCTAATAATGGATAAATCTGTTGTTTCGAGAGGAATTGGTTCTATTGCATTTATGATGTCGCTCATAAATGCAGAATTATTATTCTGTATTTCTATTTCATAAGTTTTGAGGAGATGATTGTTTTTCTTATTGCAAGAAACAAATAAAAAAAACATTATTGATAGAAAAAGAGTAATTGTTTTATATTTCATCAGATTAAATATTTTTTAAATAGTAGGTTTCTGAAACAGATAAAAAAGAAGGAGATAAAATGTATTGTGATTTAAACAATATCTCCTCCTTAATAATCAATTATATGGGATATGTTCCCGGCATACAGTTATCTTGCATCCGTCCAGAAAAATACGGACAAGTTACCCTGTACCTATTAAAAGGCAAGGGTTCAAAGTCTGGAACCCAGCAAGGACCTTGACCACTCCCGCTACATGTTATGACAACCGGGGGCAGCACTCCACCATCATGTTCTCCTTCTTCTTGAGCCAAAGCTTCAATGTTGCCCAGAGCCAAATTGCTCAAACGTATATCATTACTCAAACTCCTGTTAATTCCAAATCCAGCAACTGAGACCAATACAATCGCAAAAATACCGCTTAAAATTGTTTTGAATGTTTTAAAAAAAAGATGAAATATCCATATATATCCTTTCAATAGCAAACCTCGAAGGTTTAAATGTAATTATTTTTAAACTTTTTCACAACACACCTCCTTTCTGTTTTTTTTGAGTTCTGTTCAGTATTCAATTGTCTTTAACACCGTTACCGGCGATTCGTGTGCCAGGTTGATGTTGCCGTTGGTGATGATCCTGTCTCCCTCCTTCAGCGTTTCGCTTGTGATGGTGTATTCCGTGGCGTTCTCCAAGCCGGTTTGCACGTAGTTCCAAACGGCTTTGCCGTCCACCACGGTAAAAACCACCTGTTTTCCGGTTCGAAGCACCACGGCGGTTTTGGGAACGACCCACTGCTTACCCAGTGAGCGGAAGATGCTGACCCGTACGTTCATTCCTTCCACCATCCGCTCATGGTGCCCCACCGATGCTTTCACCTGTACCATTCCGTTCTTGTCTACCCAGGGGTTGATTTCCGACACCCGTCCATCCACCGTCACCCCGGGCATGGAAAATGGTGTCACCCTCACCTTATCGCCTTTTCGTATCATTGCCAGTTCGTTTTCCAGCACCGGGAAAGATACTTCCAGGCTGCGCGTGTCGATGATGTGGCAGAAAATCTCGGAAGGGGAGGAGAGTGTATTGGGTTTGGCAAACAGATTGGCAACCACTCCGCCGATGGGGGCGGTGAGGGTTGCTTTTTCCAGGTTGTAGCGTGCCATGTCGTATTGTGTTTGTGCCGTGTTGGCTCCACTTTTCACTTTTGCCAGTTCAACCACCTCATCCGGTATGGCCTCCTGGTTATCGAGGCGGTATCCCTGGCCGATCAGCACGTCCTGGTATTCCAGTTTGCTTCTTTCGAGGGCATCTTTCGCCTGGTTCAGGGCATTGTTGAGCGAATAGGTGTTGAGCGTGGCAATGCGCTGCCCCTTGTTCACCCTTGAACCATTCCTGACAAAGATTTCGGAGATCACTTCCGATGTCAAAAATTTGAGTTCCGCCACATTTCCGGCCGATACTCTGCCGTTGCTCACCAGTTCGTGGTCAAAATCTCTGGCCGTAAGTTTCATGGTTGTCACTTCGGCCGGCCTGTCGGGAGGAAGTTGCTGGAGGCGTTCTTCCTTCGTCACCTTATTGCTTTCCGTACAGGCGCAAAAGATGGCAAGTACGAGTGTGAGAACAAAAGTGTAGTTGTGTTTCATTGATTCAGAATAAATATCTACGAATGTCTGACAAAATAATAATTTTCGATCTATTTTTTCTTGTTCAGCGGTCGTTTCTGCAAATGAAGCAAAAAAGAATTGAATTATGAATTTCCTATTAAGATTTTACCTGAATTCAAAGAGTAAATACCACAATTCCTGTGCCATCTCGGAAATATTCTTGCAATCTACACTGATTTTGACCGCATTCACTTTGAACATCTTTTCAAAATGTGTTTTTTGTTTCTTCATATTAAACAATAATAAGCATTTATTCTTGTCTCTGTTTACTGACCAAGTTAGTAATTCCAATTTAATAATTTATGTACTTCTGAAAAATAGGATTGTGTTAAAACAGTCCGACCTCTTATAGGAAAAAATACCATACTTATTTTTCCACTATCATCAACAAACGCAAAATATCTTCTCTGTGTTCCTTCTTGGTCGATTGGTATAGTTAGTGAGTCTTTAGAAATATTCCTAAAATTGAATTCTATGAGATCATTTTTAACACTAATGATCTCTTCTCTGGTATCTTCATAAGCAGGGAAAATTAGAATTTTATCATTACCTATTTTTTCCTGATATTTAGACAACTCATTTAAATCTTCGAGAATACAACTTCTACACATATGAGAAGAATATCTGTAAAATAAAAATGAAGTCTTACTATCAAAGTTTAAATCGTCATTAATCTGTGATGATAATCTCATGTTTTCAAACCACGCTTTTATAATAGTATCTTGTTTTTCTGATTGATCTGTGATTTCTATTGATTGCCTTTGCTTTAGCACAATTATAATTACAATATTAAATGAAATCAGCAGAATAGAAATTCCCCAAAAAAGAAAAAGAACATTATTTTTTAATTTCATAATAAAATATTATCGGATTGGAGTCTGCCGTTAATTGCATTAATTCTTCTCTCTTCGTTAAACTTTGTACTAAACCACTATTCTTTATATTTTCAAGCAGCAACTCATCTACGTTAATAGAACTATATATCCCTCTTTTATCATATCCTACGAAATTAGGTAATGGAGGATTCTCCAGTGAATACAATAAATCATCTTTCATCGTTTTAATATCTGATAATGATTTTTTTTCTTATTAAATATGACAAAGGACATAAAATTTCTCTGTTGATATTTAAAAAATATCATATCCTCAATGTCAATAAAATCTCGAATACTATGTTTCACATTCTTTGTCATCAGAGATGACATTTTTTCTGTAAAATTATCTCCTTTAGCGTCCGAATAGTCTTTAGCAGTGAGTAATGTTTTACTTTTGATGGCTAAATATGGTTTAATACCTTCCATATTTATAGACATTATGGTGTCCATTAAAACCTGTGAAAATAATGGTTTGTCAGTTCTTGACAAAAACAAATCTTTTCCAGTGAAGTATAATCCAGAGAACCCCTTATTGTATTGACTTGCACTTAGCCAACATCGTTTTTGTTGACCTGTTGATATATCAAGCTCACGCAGTAGAAAATTATTTTCATTATCCTTTGGAAAGAAAGCATCAGTATATAATGACCCGTTATAGTACTGTATATTGTAACTTCTAACCTTATTATTATCTAATTTTATATTATTTATATATTTACCGGTGTTTATATCATATACATTAATCTTTTGTAGATCATAATCAAGGACATAAATTTTTTTGTTTACTGTATCTAATGTAAAATCTGATGGATTAATATATTCTTCCGGAGCTTGTCCTATCTTGCCAATTCTATTGAGAAACTCACCATCTTTATTAAATGAGAAAATTCCATTTGACAGTTTATCCATAATAAACATCTTATCTTCATAAACCTTGGAATTACTAACTTTGCCGGGACACATAGTTAAGCATAAACGCTTATTTTTGT
>ENA-UOOE01000101-UOOE01000101.1-fermentation-metagenome-genome-assembly--contig:-NODE-101-length-84352-cov-7.892523_pt1 | contig 84352 bp, 79 predicted proteins | sample MGYA00245776_ERZ724021 | MGnify/ENA primary metagenome ERZ724021 (study PRJEB28704, sample SAMN03018321) | fermentation metagenome | biome: anthropogenic terrestrial biome; feature: soil; material... | reverse complement strand
TAACGCCGATGGTACTTGAGTGGTAACGCTCTGGGAGAGTAGGAAGTTGCCAGGCATACATATATTAAAGGCTCTATTACGATATATTGATTTATCGTAGTAGGGCTTTTTTTATGTCTTAATTCAATCTGTCATAGTAGCTTACAAAATTTGCACAAAAACGATATGATATAGTTAAAATCGTAAGAAATTCTTAATATTTATATCAACATTATTGTAAGATTAAGGAATTATTATAAATACATAGGTTCACTGGGAGGTATTGTTGTGGAGCATACGAGAATATTGGTGGTGGATGATGACAGAGAAATAGCAAATGCTATTGATAAACTGCTTAGAATGGAAGGTTATGACATCATAAAAGCATATAACGGTTTAGAGGCACTTGATGTGTTAATATCTAATAACATTCAGCTAATATTGTTGGATATTATGATGCCCAAGCTGGATGGACTTTCAACTATCTTAAGGATAAGGGAAAAGAAAAATATTCCTATAATCATTATATCAGCTAAGTCGGAAGATAGTGATAAGATTTTGGGACTTTCAATGGGTGCAGATGACTATGTTACAAAACCTTTTAACCCTCAAGAGTTACTGGCAAGAATAAAAAGTCAATTAAGGAGGTATATGTTTCTTGGTGATATGGGAAACATCAAGAACTCATCACAATTGATTGTAGGAGGACTAACATTAGATAAGGATTCAAAACAATTGTTTGTAGATGGAGAAGAAGTAAGACTTACTCCAACTGAATATAAGATAATGGATTTTTTAATGACAAATGCCGGAGTAGTTTTTTCTGCCGAGAAAATATACGAGAAGGTATGGGAAGAACCGGCCTATTCAGTTGAAAACACTGTAATGGTTCATATTAGACGAATTAGAGAGAAAATAGAAATCAATCCTAAAGAACCTAAATATTTAAAGGTGGTGTGGGGTATTGGATACAAAATTGAAAAGTATTAGTAGAAAAAAGTGGGTAAAATGCATTGCATTTGCATTAGCAACAGTATTTATAACTCTTGCATTTATGCAATTGGTCTATATTAAGTATATTAATGTGGACTTAGAATCAATAATTGTGAGAGAGTATAGAGAAAGTAAATCTTTTGCATATGAAGTAAATAAAGCAATTTCGACTACATATAAGATTTTAGAATCCAATACCATTGTGGAACCGGGGGAAATTAATTATTTTTATCTTATAAAAGATGATGAAAGAATTTTTAGCAATGCCCCTATTTACTATAGGAATTTTTTTGAGAGATATAAGGATACATTCTTTTCATATGAAAATGGAATGTCTACTATTGGGAAAAGAATTAATTCTGATTTAATAGAAAATCCCCATGGGGAAAATGATTATACAATGTATATTGCGTTTCCAGATACGTTTATGGAAGAACATCAAAGATTATGGAATCAAGCAAGGAATATCTCTATTCCAATAATTTTATCTGTGATTTTATGCCTAGTGCTATCTTTATTGCTTCTTATATATTTGGGCTTGGTTTCAGGCAGGAAGATAGGAGAAGCCGAGTTATATACTTCATGGATGGATAATCTCTATACTGAGATAATACTTTGTGGATTCATTCCCATGATTATATGGATTTTGACCTTATCTAAGGTTTTATATTACGATACTTCTGTGGGATACGGATTAAGCGACAGACAAATTTTCAATATGTGCTTAATAGGGATTGTAACAGTAGTTATCACTATCATATCTATTCTGGCATTTTTATCAATTGTAAGAAAAGTTAAAGGACGAAATTTTTATATGCATAGTATAATGTCCAAGATTGTACCAATTATCACTGCATATATAAAAAACTTATTTGACGGAAATAAATTTAAAAACTATCCATTAACAAAGCGTTTGCACAAAAGGCAAGTTACATTTATAATTTTAAGCGCTATATTGGTTCTTTTCATGCTTTTATGCACATTGGTACCTTATCTTATGATATTGCCTATTATTATTGAGGCCATTATTATTTACTGGTATGTAAAATATAATAATGAAACCTTTGATGAGATTAATGAGGGATTCAATGAGAGTATTAAAGAACAGATGAAGGCTGAAAGAATGAAGATAAATCTTATCACAAATGTATCTCATGATTTAAAAACTCCATTGACTTCAATCATAAGCTATGTTGATTTATTATCCAAAGAAGAGGATTTATCTGAGGCTGCAAGGGATTATGTTAGAATTTTAACTGAAAAATCTAATAGACTGAAAAATATTCTTGGAGATATTTTTGAACTGGCAAAGAGTACAAGCGGAGATGTGAATTTAGAAATGGAGATGCTTGATTTAAAAAAACTTATTGAGCAAACTTTAGGAGATATGCAAGATGACATTGAGAAATCAGGGTTTCAAATCATAACTAAGCTTCCGAAAGATCCAATATATATTGTTTCTGATGGCAAAAGACTTTATAGAGTTTTTCAAAATATAATTGATAATGCATTAAAATATTCTCTGCAAGGGACAAGAATATTTATAGAAGCAGGGAAAAAGAGAGAAGATATATTTGTGATTTTAAAAAACATTGCAGGCTATGAGATGAATTTTACTGCCGAAGAGATTTTACAGAGGTTCAATAGAGGCGATAAGTCAAGGAATACTGATGGAAGTGGATTGGGATTATCCATTGCAGAGAGTTTTACCAAGGTATGCGGGGGAGATTTTAAAGTTGATATAGATGGAGATATGTTCAAGGTAATAATTAGTTTTAAAAACGCTAATTAATAATTTGAGAGGAGAAGTGGGTATGAAGAGATTTTTATGTTTATTTATGGCATTAGCAATTTTATTCGTTGGATGTGGCTCAACTAAAGAGACAGAATCAAAATCACCGGAATTGCCGGAAGAATCAGAAGAGCCTTCGGAAATATTAAGTGATAATACACTTGGTATTGTTAGAAAGCCTTATGCAGCAGATTATTCTGAAATGTATCAAGAAAAGATTAAAGAATTGCCAAAGTATAATCCAGATATAAAAGAATCTTGGCAGGTAGATCTAAGAAGTGCAGATTTAGAACATCTTGATTTATCAAAAAATCTTGATGATTTGCTTTATGCTGACTTTGATAATAAAACAGAATGGCCTGACAAGTCGCCTGAGGGTTTTAATCCGGACATTATAATGGAATTAGGGAAAAATCCTGGATTAGGTATAAGAAAGCTACATGAAAAAGGGATAACCGGAAAAGGGGTAGGTATAGCGATAATAGATCAAGAATTATTAGTGGATCATAGGGAGTATAAGGAACAGCTTAAATCATATGAAGAAATTCAATCTTCCAGCGATACGGCACAAATGCATGGGCCTGCTGTAGCTTCAATAGCTGTAGGTAAGACAGTCGGAGTAGCACCAGATGCTGATCTTTATTATATTGCGTCAGACTTTGGAACATATAGCGATGATGGATTCGTTTATGACCTCTCCGTGTGTGCAGAAGCTATAGACCGTATTGTTGAAATCAATAGAGCATTGCCGGAAGATAAAAAGATAAAAATCATATCCATTTCTTTAGGGTTATCGGATTATATGAATGGATACAGAGAGGCTATTAAGGCAATAAAAAATGCGGAAGAAGATGGAATATATACTTTGTATGTAGGCAGCAGGGGTTTTATGGGGCTTGGCCGTGATCCTCTAAAAGATCCGGACGATATTGCTTCTTATAGAAGAGGAGATTTTTGGGCAGATAGCATATATATGAATGATAAGCTTTTAGCTCCAATGGATTCAAGAACGTATGCCAGTCCTACAGGTGATGATGATTATACTTTTGGGAGACAAGGTGGCTTGAGTTGGACAGTTCCTTATTTTGCTGGATTATATGCACTTGCATGCCAGGTAAATCCTGAAATCTCATTAGGGTATTTTTGGGAAGAAGCTATCATTACGAGTGAAACAATATCAATTGATGAAAACAATGTTGAGAAACTTGGAAGGATAGTCAATCCTACAAAATTGATTGAAAGAATCGAAAAAGTTAAGTAATGTTAGTCTATTATGTATTGTGAATTGAAAATTGTTGTGATTTGTTAAATTTTATTAAATGTTGTATAATACTTTACGTATTAAATTTTAGATTGGAGCAAAGAAATGAGACATTCACAACGAGAACTATTCAGATTTAAGAATAAAAAAATTGAAGGGATATTTACCTTTATAATATTGATACTGTTAAGTTTTTTGATTACTTGTATTACCTTAATGTTTTCAACTGCAACTTGGGATTTAAGTATGCCATTGTTTAGAAGCTATTTTAAGAGTCCACTATTATTACTTATGAATTTTATACCCGTATTTTTGCTGATGATTGTTCTTTATTTGGCTTTTAATAGACTATGGTTAAGCTTTTTTATATCGTCTTTGCTATTTGTCATAATGTCCTTTGTCAATAAATCTAAACTTACTTTTAGGGATGATCCGTTCTCCTTTATTGATATAAAATTGATAAGGGAATCTTTGGAGATGGCAGAAAGATATAAAATTAGATTGAGTCTAAATATGATAATATTAGTGATTTCACTTGTCGTCATTACAATCCTTTTAAAAATTTTATTCAATTATAAGATAGATTCCAATAAAATAAGGTTATCATTGTTAGCTGTGCTTATTATAGCTTCAATTGCAATATATAAGCCATATTTTAATACTGAAGTATATAATGAAATCGGGGATAAATCACTTATTAACATCTGGTCACAAACCCAGCAATTTCAATCAAAAGGATTTGTGTATCCATTTATATATAGCATAAAGGATGCACAGGATACAAAACTAGAGGGCTATGATGAGAAAAAAGCTGTAGAAGAATTAAACAACATGAGTTATTATGATATTCCTGAGGACAGAAAAGTCAATGTCATTGCTATCATGTTGGAAGCATATAATGATTTTTCAAAATTTGATACGGTGGATTTAGGAATTGATGTATATAAAAATTTTCACGATATACAAAAAGAATCAATTCATGGGAACTTAGTTACAAATATATTTGCAGGAGATACCATCCAAACAGAAAGATCCTTTATTACAGGTTATCATAATCATCCAAAATACTTTAAAGAAACAAACTCTTTTGTATGGTATTTTAAAGAACAGGGTTATCATACGGAAGCAATGCACCCAATATACGGCTGGTTTTATAATAGAAGAAATATTAATCCTTATTTAGGATTTGATTCCTTCGATTTTTATGAAAATAAATATAAGGATATTAGAGAGGAATTCTTTGAAGATTATGATTTCTTTGATTTTATATTGGAAGGCTATAAAGATGCTAGGGAGAATAATACACCATATTTTAATTTTAGTGTAACCTATCAAAATCATGGACCTTATTCTGATGAAAAATATTCTGAGAATCAATTTTTGCTAAAGAAGTCTCATTATGATGATAAATTATACAATATTGTCAACAATTATTTGGCTGGAATTAAAAAAACTGATGAAGCACTGAAAAAGCTTGTAGATAATTTGAGAAATGTAGAAGAGCCAACGGTTGTTGTTGTGTTTGGAGACCATAATCCCTGGCTTGGCAAAGATGCAGCATGTTATGAGATGATGGACATCGATCTTGACTTATCCACAGAAGATGGATTTGAAAATTATTTTGAAACTCCATATATTATTTGGGGAAATGAAGCCGCAAAACAAGCTTTAAATAGGGATTTTGCAGGAGTAGGCGAAGATATAAGTCCGAACTTCTTAATGTCCGAATTGTTTCAGTATTTAGGCTGGGAAGGCAATGAGTATATGCAATATCTAATGAACGTAAGGGAACATTTTGATGTAGTTAATAAAGTGAATTTCAAAGAAAACGGCAAGTATACCTCCGTCTTAAGTCGTGAAAATCAACAATTATATGAAGATTTTTTAAATGTAGAATATTATCAGAGTCATAGTTTTAAGAAAAGATAGAATGGATATTACTTTATAAAGCCTATCAAAATTTTGGTAGGCTTTTGTTTTTATGGTATAATAGGCTAAGATGGGGGTGATTAAATGAGGATGATTGACAAAGTATACAATATTTTATTGGACCTGGAGATAAAAAATAAAAGTGGAGTATCCGCTATAGAGATATCCAAAAAATTGGACTTGGATCGATCTACTATAAGCAGATATCTTAATTTATTATATAAAGACAAAAAGATAAATAAAATGGATGGAAGACCTGTTTTGTATAAGTCAATTAAAAATAATACCGTAATACCTTTTACTACAAAAACTTCAAACATATCAAATAGCTTAGATAAATTGGCCGGAGCAAAGCAAAGTCTGAGTATTCCCATTGAGAAGGCCAAGGCTGCAATTATCTATCCTCCAAAAGGCTTACATACTTTGTTACTGGGGGAAACTGGTGTAGGAAAGTCCCTCTTTGCTGAACAAATGTATGAATATGCAAAAGATGTGGATGTACTGGATGACAATGCTCCTTTTATAAGATTTAATTGTGCGGATTATGCAAATAACCCCAGTCTTTTAACTGCACAAATATTTGGTGTAAAGAGGGGGGCATTTACCGGAGCGGACAGTGATAAAGAAGGACTTTTAAAACAAGCAGACAATGGGGTACTGTTTTTAGATGAAATTCATAGATTAACACCTGAAGGACAAGAAATGCTTTTTACCTATATTGACAAAGGGTTTTTTAGACCATTAGGTGAAACGGCTAAAAACATATATGTTAATGTCAGGATAATAGCAGCAACGACGGAAGATCCGGATTCATATTTGTTGCAAACGTTTTCTAGAAGAATCCCTATGGTTATAAGATTGCCAAGTTTAAGCGAAAGGTCTTTAGAAGAAAGATATTTTTTAATCGAGTCTTTTATTAGAGAGGAGTCCCGTAGAATCGGAAAGAGTATTTACATAAATAGAAATTCAATTATTTCGTTTTTATTGTATGATTGTCCAAACAATATAGGTCAATTGAAAAGCGATATTCAATTATCCTGTGCTAAGGCATTTTTAAATTACAAGGCAAATATCAATAATTACCTTATAATCAACCAAGGAGATATACCAAACCATGTAAGGAAGGGTTTGTTATATTTAAATGAATATAGAAATGAAGTAAATGAATTGTTGAGCTCAACCTATGATGTTTTAAAATATAGTGAGATAGAAGAGCCTCCATTGCGGTTAATCCACGAGGAGGAAAATATTAGCGAAGATTTTTATAATATTATTGAAAATAAAATTGATTCTCTGAAGATTTCAGGTATGGATGAATCGGATATAAATGAAATATTAAATATCGACATAGAATCACATTTTCAAAAATATATAGGTGAAATAAGTGAAAGGTATAAAAAAGAGGAGATAAACAAAGTAGTAAGCACATCGGTATTGAATTTAGTTGAAGAGATTCTTATATTGGCACAGAAAAATCTAAATATTGATTACGATGAGCGTATATATTTTGGATTGTCTTTTCATCTGGAAAGAAGCATTGAAAGGATTAAAAACGGAGAAAAAATTTATAATCCAAAATTGAATTTTATAAGAATCAATTATGAGGATGAGTTCATTTTTGCTATGAAAATTGCAAAGCTCATAGACAGAAAATTTGGCATAGAGACACCTGTGGATGAAATTGGATATTTAGCCATGTTTTTTTCATCTGAATATTTTAGAGATAGAAAAGAAGAAAAGCCCAAAATAAAAATCATAGTTGCCATGCATGGAAGAACTACAGCAAGCTCTATGGTAGAAGTGGTAAATACCCTGATTGGAACTGAATTCGTTGTTGCCCTTGATATGCCCTTATCTATGAAACCGCAGATTATGTATGAAATCACCAAAAATTGTGTTCAGGAAATTCATAGAGGTAGAGGAATCATATTGATGGTAGATATGGGCTCTCTAACCAACTTTGGGCATATGATTACCGAAGAGACAGGCATAGAAGTAAGGACAGTGGACATGGTAAGCACCCTTATGGTATTGGATATTGCAAGAAAAGCATTTATGGGGTATGCAATAGATGAGATATTTGACCCAATAATCATGAGTCATGGTTCCTATGTAAAGAATCCAAGAAAAGAAAATGTTATTCTCGCCGCTTGCTTTACAGGAGACGGATTGGCTAAGGGAATTGAAGATCTGGTTGTCAATAGGATAAATAGTAAAAACATCAGAATTATCACCATGAATATAGTAGATGAGATAAAGCCTGAAGATAGGATCTTACAAATGGAAAATAGATACAATATCTTGGCAATTATTAGTGCAGTAGATATTCATGTAGGACTGATACCTTTTATATCAGCTATTGACATTTTCTCGAAAGGAGGGGAAGAGATATTAGATGATATAATAGCCGAATCTGAAATGTATGATAAAATTTGGGATTCTCTTAAAGATCATTTAAAATATTTAAACAGCGATTTGATAATTAAAGATTTAAAATATCTATTAAATGGAATCGAAAAAAAATTGAATTTTAGAATAGGTAAAGATGTTAAGATGGGGATAGCATTGCATATCTGTTTTATGATTGATAATCTGTTATCGGGAGAAAAAACAAGAGAATTTGAGAACTTAGAGAATTTCAAAAGCATATACTCAAATGAGGTAAATATAGTGAGAAAAGAATTTATGATTTTAAAGGATAATTATGAGGTTGAGATTAGCGATAATGAAATAGCCTATATCGTAAAATTATTCATAGAAAACAACATTTGTGTGTAATAGTGTGCAGCTAATTTGCACACTTTTTAAATTGAATATATGAAAGCACCCTTTTTTCTTTAGATATATCAATGTATTATGGCGCATAGCAGCAATATATTGCGTTGGCATCTATCTTGCAATATATATTATTGCACTGATTATTAAATGCCTAAGCAAAGGAGGGGTTTATTTGTACAATATTTTATTAGTATGCTCTGCAGGAATGTCTACTAGTCTATTAGTAACTAAAATGCAAAATGCGGCAAAAGATAAAGGAATAGAGGCAAATATCAATGCAATAGCAGAATCAGATTTGAAAAATAGCACTGAAGGCGTTGATGTATTACTATTAGGACCACAGGTCAGATATATGCTTTCAAAAGTAAGGACATTAATGGAGCCTAAGGGTGTTCCTGTGGATGTAATAAACAGTGTGGACTATGGCACTATGAATGGCACAAAGGTTTTAGACCAAGCGATTTCTTTGATTAGTGGGAAGTAATAATTTTATTAATTTTAAAAAGGGGGATATCTATGGATAAGTTTATGAAGTGGATGGAAGAGAAATTTGTTCCGGTGGCTGGGAGGATAGGTTCACAAAGACATCTAGCGGCTATTAGAGATGGTTTTGTCGGTATTATGCCTCTTGTTTTAGCAGGTTCGATTGCAGTACTTTTAAACAATACTTTAGGAGCTTGGATTCCGGGGTTGGGGAACATACTTGGACCAATCAATAGCAACGTATGGTGGGGAACGTTTGCAATGTTAGCTTTGCTTGTTACATTCTCGGTAGGATATAATCTGGCTAAAAGCTATGAGGAAGATGGATTATCAGCAGGATTAATTTCAGTTGCAGCATTCTTGATAACTCTACCGCAAGGAACTGATGAATCGGGATGGGGTTTTTTATGGAATGGCTATTTGGATGCAAAGGGCTTATTTACCGGATTGATAGTAGCTTTGATTGCGACAGAAATATTCGTGAAACTGACAAAGCGCGGTTTAGTCATAAAAATGCCTGAAAATGTTCCTCCTGCAGTAGGAAAGGCATTTGCTGCATTAATACCCGGATTCATATCTGTTTATGTATTTGGTTTAATAACATTTCTTATTACAAAAGCAGGATTAAACAGTCTGTATGATGTTATCTTCAATATAATTCAAAAACCTCTAATGGGCTTAGGCCAAGGTGTAGTTTCAGTAGTATTGATTCCTATACTGATAAATCTATTTTGGTTCTTCGGACTTCATGGAGCAAATATTTTTGAACCAATCATGCAAAGTATCTATATGCCGGCATTAGTAGAAAATGCAGCAGCTGTAGAAGCCGGTTTAAAAGCGCCTCATCTAGTAACTAAGACATTCTTTGACTCATATGTACACTTAGGAGGATCAGGTGCTACTTTAGCATTGATTTTAGCAATATTCTTAGTTGTAAAGGAGAGAAAAGAATATAAAGAGGTTGCAAAATTGTCCCTTGCACCGGGCATATTTCAGATCAATGAATCAATAATGTATGGACTGCCAATAGTGCTAAATCCAATTTTATTTATTCCGTTTTTATTGGTGCCGGGTGTAATTTCATTGATTGCATATTTAGCTACAGCAATAGGACTTGTGCCTCCAACGTATGTGGTTATACCTTGGATCTCGCCTGTTGGAATTGGTGCGTTTTTAGGTACAGGAGCTAAAGGTATAGGAAGCATAATGGCAGCAATACTGGCATTAGTGAACTTTGCGGTGGCTACATTGATTTATTTACCATTTGTAAAGATGGCTGAAAAACAAGCCATAGATAGGGAAAAAGCAAAATAAAGATTAATAGATAGGGGCTTAAGTGCCCCTATCTAGCCCAACATCAATAAAAAAGGGGAATGATTTTAAATGAATGAAGGATTGAAAATTGCAACTATTGGTGGGGGTTCTTCCTATACTCCTGAGTTTCTTGAAGGATTGATAAAAAGATATGATGAATTACCGGTTCGAGAATTGTGGCTTGTAGACATAGAAGCAGGGTTAGAAAAGCTTCAAATCATTGGAGATTTGGCGAAACGAATGATAGATAAGGCAAATGTCCCAATGAAAATATATACAACTACCGATAGAAGGAAAGCACTTGAAGGTGCGGATTTTGTTACCACACAAATAAGGGTAGGTCAGATGAAAGCGAGAGCCAAAGATGAAAGGATACCACTATCCTATGGATTTATAGGGCAGGAAACAAATGGAGCAGGTGGACTTTTCAAAGGGCTTAGAACAATACCGGTAATCTTAGAAATAGCTGATGAAATGAATGAGCTCTGTCCAAATGCATGGCTAATAAATTTTACCAATCCTGTTGGAATGGTTATGGAGGCATTGATTAGATATTCCAAGCATAGGAAGTTCATTGGACTATGTAATGTGCCCATAGGGGTAGAAAGAGGTATAGCAAAGATATTGGACATAGATTATAATAGAGTAAGAATTGATTTTGCGGGATTAAATCATATGGTATACGGATTTGATGTATTTATAGATGGAATTCGGAAAACAAAAGAGGTTTTCAATAGGTTTATCGAAGATTCAAATTTAGTTAATATGAAAAATATTGAACTTTTGGAATTTGATAAGGAGTTTTTAAAGGCATTAAAATTAATTCCTTGTCCATATCATAAGTATTATTATAAGACGAAGGATATGTTGGAAATTGAGTTAGAACACTTTAAAAACGGAACTACTAGGGCTGAAGAGGTTATAAAAACCGAATCAGAACTATTTAATCTATATAAAGACCCCAGTTTGGATGTGAAACCTGTTGAATTGGAAAAACGGGGAGGAGCTTATTATTCTGATGTAGCATGTAATTTAATATCTTCTATTTATAATGATAAAGGGGATTTGCAGGTTGTAAACACAGTAAATAAGGATACAATAAGAGATTTTCCGACTGATTATGCAATTGAAATTACATGTAAAATTACCAAGGATGGTCCAATTCCTCATAAATTCATAGACGAATTTCCTTTAACTATTAAAGGATTAATTAATCAGATAAAAACTTTTGAGATATTAGGGGCACAAGCAGCGGTAGATGGAGACTATGAAAAGGCATTATTGGCAATGATCCTAAACCCGCTCGTAGCAAATGATATATTGGGTCATAAATTGTTGGATGAAATGCTAGAAGTCAATAAAGAATACCTTCCAAGATTTTTTAATAAATAATCTACCAGTTAATCAAAAAAGGAGAGAACACAATGGATTTAGAACTTACAATTATGAACATTATAAATTTTAGCGGCGATGCGAGAAGTCTTTCAATGGAGGCAATATCTTTTGCAAAAAATGGAGATATAAATAAGGCTCTGAAATATTTGGAGGATGCCAATTCGAAGCTATCTGAGGCGCATAGAAGTCAAACTAAGCTTATATCAGAGGAAGCTAACGGGGTCAACAAACCCATATCTCTGTTGTTGGTTCATGCACAGGATCATCTAATGAATGCCATAACTATTAAGGACATGGCAAACGAATTTGTAGACCTCTATAAAATTTTGTATGATGCTAAGGGGGTAAGCATAAGTGAGTAAATTGGGGATATCTGTTTATCCTAATAGATCTAAATTAGAAGATGATATTGAGTATCTTTATTTGGCAAGTAAATATGGTTTTCAGAGAATTTTTCTAAGCTTGTTAAGTGTTCAAGATGAAAATAGCTTAAATAAATTTAAAGATATTGTAAAACTAGCAAGGAAGCTTGATATGGAAGTTGTGGCAGATGTTGCACCGGACGTATTTAAGGATTTGAATGTTGACTATAAGGATTTGAGAGTTTTTAATGATTTAGGGTTAACAGGCATAAGGTTGGACTTGGGGTTTAGTGGCAATGAGGAGAGTATCATGTCGTTTAACCCATATGGGTTAAAGATAGAGTTGAATATAAGCAGCGGAACTAAATATATAGACAATATAATGAGTTATATACCTAATAAAGATAATATAATAGGTTGTCACAATTTTTATCCTCATAAATATACAGGGATTTCCAGAAAACATTTTACTGAGTCCACTAAAAAGTTTAAGGAATATGGACTTCGCACAGCCGCATTCATATCGTCAAATGTTGGTACTTTTGGTCCTTGGGCAATAAATGAAGGACTTCCAACTTTGGAGGAACACAGAAATTTACCCATTGAAGTACAAGCAAAGGACTTTTTAAATACCAATTTAATAGATGATGTCATCATATCAAATTGTTATGCAAGTGAAGAGGAATTTAAGACATTAGGCAATTTGAATAGGGATATACTAACCCTAAATGTGAATATAATCGATAATCTTCCTGAAACAGAAAGAAGTATATTGTTTGATGAACTGCATTTTAATAGGGGGGATGTATCGGAATATATGATTAGGTCAACTCAAAGCAGAGTAAAATATAAGGACCATAATTTTGAATTAATTAATCCGAAGAATTTAGAAAAGGGTGATATTATAATAGAATCCAGCCTCTATGCACATTATGCAGGTGAGATGCATATAGTTTTAAAACCCATGTTAAATAGTGGTAGAACATCGGTGGCTGGAAGAATTGTGGATGAAGAAATCTATTTATTAGATCATATAAGACCTTGGCAGAAATTTATGCTAAAGGGGAAAAACTGTGAGTAACCGGGGGGATTCACAGTTTTTTTCTATTCAATGGACAATATTATAAAATAAGGTTAAAATATAATAGAGACTTTTTAAAAGGAGTTTAAAATGGCTAACAGGATTATAATCGTAGGTGGAGGGGCTGCCGGTATGATTGCAGCAATAATAGCTAAAAGAAACGGCGGAGATGTTACTCTATTGGAAAGAAACGATAGAGTTGGGAAAAAGCTATTAGCTACAGGAAATGGGAGATGTAACTATACAAATCTGAATATAAGTTCAAACAATTATCATGGTAAGGATTTAAATTTTATAAAAGGACCACTATCTCAATTTAATACAGATAGTGTGATTGATTTTTTTGAAGGATTGGGGATAACTCCTGCTGTGGAAGACAATGGCAAGGTATATCCTCTTTCATTTCAAAGTTCCAGCATGTTGGATGTACTTCGCTTTGAAATGGAACATTTAGATGTTCAGTTGATTACTGATGCCTATGTAGTTGATATAGTTAAGGGAAAAAATTTTATATTAAAATTAAAAGATGGCAGGATATATGAAGCGGATAGGGTTATATTGGCAACAGGCGGCATGGCAATGCCTGTAAGCGGCTCTGACGGGAATGGCCATTCGTTGGCAAAGTCATTGGGGCATAAAATTGCAGAGACTTTTCCTGCATTAGTACAATTGAAGCTAGAAGGAGATATTTTCAAGCAGGTTAATGGCGTTAAAATTATAGGTAAAGCTTCGGTATATCATAATGAGAAGCTAATTAGAGAAGATATAGGGGACATATTGTTCACCGATTACGGAGTCTCCGGACCTCCTATACTGCAGATAAGCAGAGAAGCGATAGAACATATTAACAACAATTTGGAAGTCGAATTAAGGCTGTCTATAATCTATACAAAGTCATTTGATGAGCTATACTTTTATTTGATTAAGAGATTTGAAATGATGCCTTGGAAGACAGTGGAAGAAGGATTAATTGGATTAATAAATAAAAGGCTTATAATTCCTATATTAAAAGCAGCAGATATAGATAAAAAGACATATGTTGATAGACTTAACAAACGTGAAATAAAAGATTTGGCGAATATATTAATGGATTGGCGGTTTAAGATAATAGGAAATAAAGGTTGGGGACAGGCGCAGGTTACAGCAGGGGGAGTAAGCACTAAGGAAATAAATGATAAGACTTTGGAATCAAAACTTGTAAAAGGATTGTATATAGTAGGAGAACTTCTGGATGTAGATGGAGACTGTGGAGGGTTCAATCTTCAATGGGCTTGGTCAACAGGCTATATTGCAGGGTTAAATGCAACATTATAAGTATGGAAACGGAGGGATAAAATGTCTGGTTTAAATACAAAATTGAGAAAATTAGATGAAGATAATAAACACATTAGAGTGGCGATTGTCGGAGCAGGACTTATGGGGAAAGGTATGGTAAGCCAGATTATGCTGGTTAAAGGCATGATACCTTCTTTGGTGATTAGCCATAAGATTTCGGATGCAGTCGAAGCTTATACTCTTGCAGGGATAAAGAAAGATGATGTAGTTGTAGCTAAAAATCTTGGCGAAATAAATAGGGCAATGGAACAAAATAAATATGTAGCTTCAGATATTACAGAATATGCATCGGAACCTAATTTGATTGATGTGGTTGTGGATGCAACAGGTGTACCTGATGTCGGTGCTAAGCTGGCCATGGATGCTATATTTAATAAAAAACATATAATCCTCCTTAATGTAGAGGCAGATGTGGTAGTGGGTCCTATTTTAAACAAAATTGCCAAAAGCGCCGGAGTAGTATATTCCGGAACAGCAGGAGACGAACCCGGAGCTGTAAAAGAGATCTTTGATTTTGCAGAAGCCACCGGGTTTGAAGTTCTTGCCATAGGAAAAGGCAAAAACAATCCATTGGATTATGAAGCTACACCTGACAGCGTAAGGGAGCAAGCTTTAAAGTATAAATTAAAACCATTGAGACTAGCTTCGTTTATAGATGGAACCAATACCATGATTGAAATGGCTGCTATGGCAAATGCTACCGGATTTCTACCGGATATACGAGGAGGACATTGTCCGACTACAGATGTTAAAAGCCTGCCGAAAGTCTATAGCCTTAAAGAAGAAGGCGGAATTTTAAATAAATATAAGATTGTTGACTATGCGTTGGGAATAGCACCGGGTGTATTTGTAATTGTAACTACACCAATGCCGCAAGCGCACCATGAAATGCAATATTTGAAGATGGGTCCTGGTCCTAATTATGTACTATATAGACCATATCATCTCACAAGTTTAGAGACGCCTATTTCAATCGCCAAGGCGTATTTTGACAATGAACCAACTATAGCGCCTATTTTTGATAAACCTGTGGCGGAGGCTATTACCATAGCTAAACGAGATTTGAAAAAGGGAGAAAGGCTGGATGGAATAGGGGAATATACAGTATTAGGAAGTATCGAAACCTATGAAAAAGCAAAAGAAGATAATCTTTTACCGATAGGATTGGTAAATAAAAATACAATAGTAAAACAGGATATTAAAAAAGGTGAGTTTATAACTTATGATATGGTTGAACTGGATAAGACTACAACTATATATAAATTGAGACAATTGCAGGAAGAAATGTAAGATGAAAAGATAATAGGCAAGAACTAATAAAAACTTAGTTTATGCATTAGATTATATATATTAACATATTTATACAACATATATCTATTCGATATAATTAACAGCAAGTGACTTTATAAGTTCAATAATATACTACAGGAGGACAGAATGTATAATTTATTAGCTCTTGATTTAGATGGTACTCTACTTAATGAAAATCATGAAATTTCCGAAACAAACAAGCATATGCTTTATGAAGCTAAAAAAAGAGGAGTAAAAATTATATTAATATCGGGAAGAGAACCTAAGGCGGTTAAATATTTTGGTAATGAGCTGAAATTAAATGAATTAATTGCAGGTTTAAATGGAGGAATGATTACAGATAGTAAAGCAGAAAAGATTTTTTTCAACGAATTTATAGATGAAAATTTAGCGAAGAAAGTTGTTTATTCCGTGGAATATGAAAATTTATGTTGTGTGGTTTTTATTGGAGGCAAGATATTTACAAAAGATAAAAGCGATCTGAGATTTAGAATTTTTGAAAATTACGCGGTAATGGACATTGGGGAAGTCGGTAAATTATCAATATTTTTGGAAAATGAAAGTTTTTGGAATAAAATTAGTAAAATATTATTAATTGACGATAATAAGAAATTAAATAGCTATAAGGAATCATTGTTATCATCGGATTTTATGGAATTAACTATGCAATTTTCTTTACCACATTTCTTAGAAATTTATAGTGGGGCTGTATCAAAGGGGAGAGCATTAGAGTATATATCTAAATTTTATGGGATCAGAAGAGATCAAATTATAGCTATAGGTGACGGGGAAAATGATATTGATATGATAAAATTTGCGGGCTTAGGTGTGTCTATGGGCAATGCTCCTGATATTGTAAAGAAAAGTTCAGATATAGTTACATTGTCTAATAACGAGGATGGAGTAAGTGAAATAATCAAAAATTTTATTATTAAATAATCAATTATTATATTTCTATATTTTTTAATTCAAATGTCAAGGATGAAGTAACAAGTAGAGGTGCTTTATCCTTGACATTTAATATTTAAGTCTTGAATTAGAAATTTTATTTATGAATTAAAAGCATATGAAATTAATCTTTCATATAATCTATAAATAAATTATAAACATCTGTTACATCTTCAGTATCCCTTAACTTTTTCACTTTACCTTCCTCTTGGAAGATTTCAACTAGTTTTTTTAAAACAGAAAGATGTACTTTAGGCTGAGTAATACTTAGCATAAAAATCATTTCTACAGGAATTCTTCTGTCAGGTTCTCCCATTACTGCAAAGGAAACAGGATTTTCAAGAAATCCTATGGCAATAGCAGGTGTATAAACATGGTCCGGCGTTGTGTGAGGTATTGCAATGTTTATGTCTGCTAATTCTAATGCAGTTGGGAATTCACGTTCACGCTTTATTATAGAATCTGTATAGCTTTCTTTAACAATCTTTTTATCAAATAATCTTTTGCTGATAATATGAAGAGCTTCTTCGTCAGTAGTTGGATTAATCCCTTTGATTATCAGGCTTTTATCAAAAAACAGATTATCAAGTATTTTGGTACCTTCATTTTGCATAAAAATCCTCCTTTAATCGCTTTTCATAATTTGTCTATGTTAAAGGATAGCACTAAAAAATAAAAATGTAAAGGTAAAAGAAGAAAACGGTTACTAAAATTTATTATTTTTTTTATTCAAAGAATGTGATATTATATGAAGAATACATGCTTCATGGTATAGCCGTGTAATTTATTACTAAAAATACTTTATCTTGGAAGTTAAAAAGTATTGACATATTTGAAATGTTTGATAATATATAGTAAAACAAATAAAAACAATACCAAATAAAGATAAAATAATTATAATTGATGCAAAAAACTTTTATTTTTCTAGAAATTATTATTAGATTCTTATAAAATGGCTAATATACTTAATTGTATCGTCATTGATAGTTTTGATTTTTAAATAATTAAAAGCAATGGTATTTTTGAAAATATTTGATAATGTACATGAAACAAATAAAACAATAATAGGAGGTGATAAAATCAATATGGTAATTGAAAGAGAAAGTTTTATTCTGCAAAAAATTTATGAAAAAAAAAGAGTAAAAGTAAATGAACTTGCTGAAGCATTGAAGGTCACTCCGGAAACAATCAGAAAAGATTTGACTGAGATGGAAGATAAGAACTTACTAAAGCGTGTTCATGGAGGTGCAGTTGCATTAACCTATTTTAAAAGTATGGAACCAATATATTCTAAGCGAAGTGTGGAACAAATTGATGCTAAGCAAACAATAGCCTCAGAAGTTGCTAAGGATATTTTGCCTGGTGAAACTATTATAGTAGACAATGGTTCGACATGTTACGAGTTTGCTAAAAGCATAATAGGTATACCGGGATTAACTGTCATAACACCTTCAGTAAAAGTCGCATTGCTTTTGTCTGAGAGTGCTACCATTAGTGTATTTTTATTGGGAGGCTGGTTAAGACCTACAGAACCATCAACAAAAGGGGATGTTACCTTAAGCACATTAAAGGATTTTCATGTTAATAAGACTATTCTTTCATCTGCGGGAGTATCTGCAGAATTTGGATTAACAGAGTATTTAGAGGAGGATGTTGTGATTAAGCGTCAGGCTATGGAATGTGCGGAAAAGGTAATCGTAATTGCCGATCATACAAAATTTGATTTGACTGCGCTTATTACAGTAGTTCCCATTGAAGAAGTTGACGAAATATATGTAGATTCAAAGGTTGATGATGAAAAGTTAGCACCTATTAAAGATAAGGGGGTATTAGTTATAAAAGCGAAAGATGAAGATAACGATCCCCAAAATATGGACAAGTCCAAAAAGGAATAGTAATTATAAAATATATTTATGAAGGAGGTGATTTTATGAAACCGACTATACTGGTTAGTTGTGCTAGTTCAATTGCCACATCTACTGTTGTAGCAAGTAATATTAGAGAAATATTGGAAGAAAGGAATTATGCTGTAAACGTTGTACAATGCTCTTTTTCTGAAATTGAATCTAAGCTTGAAACAGTTCGTCCAATACTTATTTTGGTGACTGGAGCTGTAAGAAAGTATGACGATATTCCTGTTATTGTAGCAACACCGTTTTTAACAGGTATCGGTAAAGATAAAATTATTGAGCAGGTTATAGAAATAGTTGAAAAAAATCTACCAAATAATTAAAGGGGATGAAGTTATGCAAAGTATAATTAAAATTGCCAACAATATAATGCAATTTCTGTTAAGTTTAGACTCAGCAGTTTTAGTTCCGATTTTTTTATTTATTTTAGCATTAGCATTGGGCGCTAAATTCAAAAAAGCATTAAGGTCAGCATTAACGGTTGGTGTTGGATTCGTTGGTATTTTTACATTAACCAATTTATTTTTCTCGGAACTTGCTCCGGCCGCTGAAGCTATGGTTCAGCGTTGGAATTTATCATTAAACGTTATTGATGTAGGTTGGGGACCTTATATGGGTTCAATTTGGGCATCTCCTATATCACTTTTGATGTTGCCTTTATTTATTGTTATAAATATTGTTTTGCTTGTTATAAAACAGACGGATACATTAGATATTGATTTATGGAATTACGCTTTGTGTTTTTATGCTGGTATGCTAACTTATGTTAGTACTGGTCACAATATTGTACTTACTCTTATTGCATTTGCAATTTCTGTCTTTATTACACTTAAATTAGCAGATTTAACAGCACCTAAAATGCAGGAATTTTTTGGGCTACCGGGCATTTCTTTTCCTCATGTAGTCTCATTATCCTTTTTACCGATTGGATATGTATTGTCTAAGTTACTTGACAAAATTCCGTTTATCAGGGATTTAGATTGGGATGAAGAAACACTTCATAAAAAGTTTGGTATATTTGGAGAACCCATATTCATGGGCTTTGCAATTGGTCTTATAATTGGACTATTAGCCGGCCAATCATTTGCAGATGCATTAAGCCTTGGAGTTACAATGGCGGCTGTTATGGTTTTACTCCCAAGAATGGTTTCTGTATTAGTTGAAGGTCTAGTACCGCTTAATGAAACTATACGTGAGAAATTCCAAAAATGGATGCCAGGACGAAATATCAACATAGGGCTTGATACAGCTATAGTAATTGGGAATCCAACAACATTGACAGCAAGTATAATGCTTGTGCCGGTTGCATTAGTCCTTGCAGCGATTTTACCCTATAATAGGGTTATCCCTTTTGCAGATCTTTCTAGTATAACATTTGCAATTTGTCTAATAACCCCATATGTAAATGGGAATATAGTTAAATTATTTATAATTGGAACATTAATAATTGCACTTGTCATGTTGCCTTTATCAACATTGGTGGCACCGGATATTACTAGGATAGTACAAGAGGCAAATATGTTTGATCTACCCGAAGGATTTTCACAAGCTAATATGGTTACAGCATTCCTTGATGGTTCCAATCCGATTAGCTTCATAATATACAAATTAGTGTCTCTATTTAACTAAACAATGATAGATAAGAAGTTTAATTATATGTCAAGGATTAGATTATTTATTAAGTAAGCAAGGCTTAAATAGACATTTAATGTGAAATAAATTTATTTTACTGATAATGATCTATTAAGATAAAAATAACCAGAAGTATTGAAAAATACTACATGATTTTAAAGAGGAGGAAAAGACATGAAAGATTATCCAAATACTTTTGATGAGAAAACAGAAGTGAATCTACGTGAACATTTAATGTTTGGTGGACCATGGAGAGGACCTTTGATTGTAAAAGGAAAAGGAATTTATTGTTATGATAGGGAAGATAATGAATATCTTGATTTTGAATCTCAAGCTTGGTCGCTTAATTTGGGGTTCGGGAATCAAGAAGTAATAGATGCCGCGTTTGAACAAGCCAAATATCTTTATCATATAAAGGGTGGTTTAAATACATTTCCGAGACTTAAGTTGGTGGAAAAAATTCTAAACCTAGTGCCTGATGTGTTCAATAGGGTGTCATTTGAACCAAGCGGTTCAATAGCGAATGAAGCAGCAATGAAAATTGCCATGATAAATAATCCGGATGCTCGCTATTTTATAAGCTTATATCATGCATTTCATGGTAATACTTTAGCTACTGCAGCAGGTGGATGGCATGCTACAAAGGCACAAGGCGACAAATATGGCGGTGGGACAAAATATATGGGTTTCATGAACAATTTTGTAAGAGTTCCAAATCCGTATTGCTATCGCTGCCCATATAACAAAGAATATGGATCTTGTGAATTCCTATGTGCAGAACAGTTAAGAAATACGTTGCAATATGGCGTTTCCGGTCCGGTAGCAGCGGTTATTTTAGAACCTGTTCAGGGAAGCGGTGGTCAAATACCATGTCCAAAAGGCTATTTAGAAAGAGTTCGTCAAATTTGTGATGAATTTGGTGCACTTTTAATATTTGACGAAATGCAAACCGGCTTTGGAAGATGCGGAACTATGTTTGCTATAGATTATTATGATGTTGTACCTGATATATTTACAATAGGGAAAGCTTTGGGCAATGGATTCCCGATATCTGGTACAGTTATTCAAGGAAAACTTGAAGGCTTTAAAGATGGAAATGATGATAATTTCACTTTCTGTAATAATCCAATGTCACAGGCTGCAGCCATAAAGACCATTGAAATTCTTATACGAGATGATCTGCCTAATAATGCAAAGAAAATGGGGGAGATATTAACAAAGGGGCTTAAAGAAATACAAAAACTATATCCAATAATGGGTGACGTACGTGGACCAGGACTTCATATTGGAGTAGAAATTGTAAAAGATCCTGTTACAAAAGAGCCGGATCCGGAAATGGCTCAAAGAATATATAATCAAGGACTAAAAAATGGTTTAATTATGGGATTGGCAGGTTCTTCTCCACAAGTAATTAAAATAAAGCCACCACTTATTATAAATGCTGAACAATGTGCAACATTCTTAGAAAAATTTGAAAAGTCCATAAAAGGAGCATTGGAAGAAAATTAGATAAAAATGAATAAATATCTTTAAACGAGCTTTTTTAAGCTCGTTTTTTGTATGACTTCTGTGTTCGTAAAATTCAGTGTAAAAATATTATTGTTAAATATTTGATTATGCTTGAATTAGTATCTCAGTAATGTTATAATTAAGCATAGTGAAAATAATTTAATAGTATGAAATTAATTTCAAGGGAGTATATAGATGGATAATAAACATGGTTATAGTATAAGGCTCATGGTTAAATGTGCTAAATTATATTATGAAGAAAATTTAAGTCAAGCACAAATATCTGAAATTTTACAAATATCTAAATCTTCTATATCCAGAATACTATCTGCTGCAAAAGACGAAGGCATCGTTAGGATAAGTATTGAAAATCCGCTAAAAGATGAATATATAGGATTGGAAAAAGATTTAGAGCGCAAATTTGGACTTATAGAAGTTATTATAGTGAACAGCAGCAATGATGTAGCAGAAGTAAAACATAATCTTGGTAAGGCAACAGCTGATTATTTAAAAAGAGTAATTAAAGATGGACAGATAATTGGTGTTACTATGGGAACAACTCTAAGTGAGGTACCTAAATTTATTAGGAATGATAAAAGAAATAAGGTAACCTTTATACCCATGCTTGGGGGAATCGGAGAGACGGAAATAGATATTCATTCTAATCAAATTGCCTTAAAAATGGCTAGAAAATTTAATGCGGATTTTAAATTACTTCATGCACCTTCAATAATAGATGATTTGGAGAGAAAGGAAATATTTATTCAGGATAGAAACATACAAAACTTTTATGAATTATTTAAAAAAATTGATATTGGAGTAATGGGTATTGGGGATCCATTGCTCAATACATCTACTTTATTAGAAAGTGGTTATTATACAATAAATGATATTAAGCTTTTAGAAAAAGAAGGAGCAGTGGCAGATATATCTTTATTATTTATTGATAAAGATGGTAATGGTGATAAATTTGATTTCAATAAGAGGGTAATTGGAATCACTTTAGAGGAAATAAAAAGGATTCCGCTTTCAATAGGGATTGGAGGACCTATTGAAAAAAGAGATGCTATTTTAGCTACGTTAAGAGGCAATTATATCAAAGTTTTAATAGTGGATTATGAAACTTCCAAATCCTTATTAAGGGATTAAGTAAGTATAAATTAAAAGCAGGTGATTAAATGATTCATGGAGTCGTTATTTTTATATTCAGTTTATGGATTTTACAGGGGTTTATGACATATTGGCAAATTATAAATTATAGGAAAACCTTATCCCGATTAAAAACAAAAGGAAAGGTATACATAGGGGAAGAAAAAGGTAAATTAAAGGCTGGAAGTATTGTTTTGATAGCAGTGGATGAGAACAATATGATCATTGATGTGCAAGAAATGAAAGGATTCACTGTTTTTAATAGATTTAAATCAAAAGATCTATACATAGGTAAAACATTAGATGAGCTATTTTCTGACTTATCAAAATTAGATAAAGATACTGTGACTACAAAGGCTATGAAAAAATCCTTAAAGGATTTTTCTATATCTTAAAATAAGATATTAAAGGAGGGTAGTATTTAAATTTAATAATTAAATAAAGGAGGAAGGCTAATGGAATTTCTTGCAAAAGCAGCAGAATGGTTTATAGGTTTATTCCAAGCAGGTGGGGAAAATTTTATGGGATTAGTGACAGGAATTTTGCCGACTTTGATCGTCCTAATAACTTTTGTAAATTCTATCATAAAATTGATAGGAGAAGAAAAGGTACAGAAGGTAGCTCAAAAAGCTACAAAAAATGTTTTTAGCCGCTACGTAATATTGCCAGCATTGTCAGTATTTTTCTTAACAAATCCAATGTGCTATACCTTTGGTAAGTTTGTAGATGAAAAATACAAACCAGCATTTTATGATGCAGCTGTATCTTTTGTCCATCCAATTACTGGATTGTTTCCTCATGCAAATGCATCAGAACTATTTGTTTATTATGGTATTGCTGAAGGTTTAAAACAACAAGGGTTAAGTCTTGGACCGATTGCAGTTAGATACTTTATAGTAGGATTAATTGTTATATTCATAAGAGGTATATGTACCGAGGTTATAACTTCTAAAATGATGGAAAAAAGAGCTGTATTTAAGGAGGGAGTCTAATGTATAGAGCTGTTAAGATAACAAAGGGTTCTGGTGGATTTGGAGGTCCTCTTGTAGTCAAACCTGAAGAAGGCAAAGATATTATTCTTTCTGTAACCGGAGGAGGGATTGCACCTATAGCTCAAAAACTTGCTGACATGACAGGTGCTAGTATAGTAGACGGATTCAAAACATCTGTTCCAGATGATCAAGTTATAATAGCAGTCGTTGATTGCGGAGGAACGGCAAGATGCGGCGTATATCCTAAGAAAAGAATTTATACCGTTAATTTAACGCCGGTAGGGCAATCGGGTCCATTGGCAAAATATATAACTGAAGATATTTATGTATCGGGTGTCACCGAAAAAAATATTGAGTATGTCGAAGAGGAAGATATTATATTAAAAGAGGAAGAAATAAAAGTAAAGCATGATGAGGATAAAAAGGTTGCAATTCAGGAAATACAAAGTAAAGGAAATATTATAGAAAGAATTGGAAAGGGTGCTGGTAAGGCTGTAGGAATATTTTTTTCAGCGGGAAGAGAATCAATTGATTCGGTGCTGAAAAATATTTTACCCTTTATGGCATTTGTATCCATGTTAATAGGTATAATTCTAAAATCTGGTATCGGGGATATAATTGCTAACGCTATAGCACCTTTTTCCGGTTCAATACCTGGTTTATTGCTAATATCGGTTGTATGCGCATTACCTATTTTATCGCCATTATTAGGTCCCGGAGCTGTTATTGCTCAAGTTGTTGGGGTTTTAATTGGCGTTGAAATCGGGAAGGGGAATATACCGGTTCAATATGCATTACCTGCATTATTTGCAATAAATCCTCAAGTGGGAGGAGACTTTATACCTGTTGGATTGAGTTTAGGAGAAGCTGAACCTGAAACCGTTGAAATAGGTGTTCCGGCAGTATTATTTTCCAGATTAATAACTGGTCCGTTAGCGGTTATAATAGCATTTATATTTAGCTTTGGTTTATATTAAATATTAGGATGATTTACTAATGAAATTTGAGGTTAAAATTATAAAAATAGGGGATTTAGTTAAAGAATTACTTTTAGAAAATATATTAATAATATTTAAATCGGAAGCCCCTGATGAGTTAGCTGAAATATCTGTTTTGCATACGATGGATGATTTAAAAGAAAATGTAGAACCTGGTGACACTATTAAAATAGGCAATATTGAATATATTGTTACAGCCGTAGGTACAGAGGTAAACAAAACTTTGAAACAATTAGGACATTGTACTTTTAAATTTAATGGGTCAAGTGAGCCTGATTTACCCGGTGTTATTAACTTAGATGGTTGTACTCCAGATATAAAGGTTGGAGATATTATATCCATATATAGTATATAATTTTCAATAATATTTTATTAGGAAAGCCCTTTTCTCAATCAGGGGAGGGCTTTCTTCTTTGAATAATAGGAAGTGATTTTTATAACATATAAGGGGGAATGTAAATGTTAGGATTAAATACAAAATTAGCTCAGCTTGATGCCAATAATAAAAAAATAAGAGTTTCCTTAGTTGGAGCAGGGCAAATGGGTAAGGGTATGGTTAGCCAGATGATGCTAATGAAAGGAATGACGCCTTCATTAGTAATTGATATTGATATTCAAAATGCATTAGATTCTTATATTCTGGCAGGTGTTTCAAAAGATGATATAGTTATTGCTAAAACATTGGAAGATATTAATGTTGCAATGGAAAAGAATAAATATGTAGTTTGCGATAACTCAGATTTAGCAGCATTAGCTAATTTAATCGACGTAGTGGTGGAAGCAACGGGTGTTCCTAATATAGGTGCAAAAATTGCAATGGATTCCATATTTAATAAAAAGCATATAGTAATGTTAAATGTTGAGGCTGATGTAGTTGTAGGACCTATTTTAAATAAATTAGCTAAGAACGCAGGAGTTGTTTACACAGGAACTGCCGGAGATGAACCGGGAACAGTTAAAGAACTGTTTGATTTTGCAGATGCATTAGGTTTTGAAATAGTTGCTATAGGCAAGGGTAAAAACAATGTAATAAACTATGAAGCCAACCCTGATAATGTACTAGAACAAGCTTTAAAGGACGGAGTCAGTCCTAAAATGTTAACCTCATTTAAGGATGGAACTAAGACTATGGTAGAACTAACAGCTATGTCAAATGCAACGGGTTTCATTCCAGATGTAAGAGGAGGACATGGGCCTAAAGCAACGGTAAATGATCTGCCCGACCTTTTTAGGTTGAAAAAGGATGGAGGAATATTAAATCAATATAAAATAGTAGAATATGTGAATGGAGTTGCCCCGGGAGTATTTATCATCGTAACAACTTCTTTACCACAAGTGCATAATGAAATGAAGTATTTGAGTATGGGTTCTGGACCAAATTATGTTTTATATAGACCATACCATTTAACTAGTTTAGAAACACCACTAACAATAGCGAGAGCAGCAATTTATAACGAACCAACCATAATACCAAGGGATGGATTACCAAGTGCAGAGACGATTGCCATTGCTAAGCGTGATTTAAAGAAGGGGGAAAGGCTTGATGGGTTAGGAGGTTACACTGTTTTAGGAAGCGTTGAGACCTATCAAAAAGCTAAAATTCAAAATTTATTACCTATGGGTTTAATAAACAATAATACAATAGTGAAACAAGACATTAAGAAAGGTGAATTTATAACCTATGATATGGTTGATCTGGATATGGATACCATAATTTATAAATTAAGACAATTACAAGAGGAATTAATACAATAGTAAAGAAACCTGATGAAAAGACATCAGGTTTCTCTAAATGTGCAGTTAAAAATGTGCATTTAAGGAATCAGATCATCTGATTATTTATTTATCTCTATAGCATGACATAATACAATATCATTGACATATGTCAATGATATCTATATAATATAACTAACATATATAAAATATGGAAGGGGTAAATGAATTCATGTTAGTAGATGGACGTAAAAGAAGATTAGCTGAAATATCGTATAAGTACTACATAGATAATATGAGTCAAAATGAGATTGCTAAAGAATATTCCATATCAAGGTCGATGGTTTCAACACTCCTAACCGAGGCAAGAGAGAGCGGCATAATTAAGTTTATAATTGAGGACGCAGATTTATATTGTTTTGACTTACAAAAGAAATTAGAAGAGATATTTGGGATTAGAAAGGCAATTATAGTTCCTAAATTATCTAGTAATGAAGACAATCTTATTTACCAATTAGCCGATGGATGTATTGACTATTTATATCAAATTGTTGAGGACAATATGACTATTGCTATTTCATGGGGAAGAACTTTACAGGCAATTGCAAATAGAATTAGGACTACTGGGAAACAAGATTTATTAATAACACCAATGGTAGGTGGAATAGGCAATGAAATGACAAAATATCATTCAAATTTAGTATGTGAACTAATGGCAAAAAATCTTGGGGGAAATTCTTACGGTTTATATGCGCCGGTATTTGTATCTACAAAGGAGATAAAAGACATTATATTTCAAGATAAAGGAATAAGAACGGTAATGGAAACAAGCAAAAAAGCAGATATAGCTATTGTAAGCATCGGGAATATTTTATCTTCAGTAATGAGACAAATAGACATTCTAGAAGAAAAAGAAGTCAAAGAACTTTTAAGTAAAGGTGCAATTGGAGATATGAATACATCATTCTTCGATAAAGATGGTAATATAGTTCCAACAAAACTATATGAAAGAACAATATCATTAACAATGGATGAGCTAAACAACATACCTACGGTTGTAGCTGTTGCAGGTGGTGAAGGCAAAATTGAAGCTATTCATGGAGCTTTAAAAGGGAAACTAATGGATGTAATTGTATTAGATGAAGGAACTGCAAGAGAAATTTTAAGTAATTATTAATATTTTTATATAGGGGGGAAATGAGTATATTATGAGTACTATCAGTAAGGAAGTTTTAAAAGAAATGTATAAGAGAATGAATGAGGCTAGAGCATTTGAGGAAAAGGTGAGCTATTTTTTCTCTAGGGGAATGGTTCATGGAACTACACACTTATCTATAGGTCAAGAGGCGTCTGCAGTTGCAGCTTGTATGGCATTAAATGATGATGACCTAATGACTTCAACTCATAGGGGGCATAGTCAAGTAATAGGTAAAGGTATTGATTTAAATATGATGGTAGCTGAGCTATTAGGTAAATATACTGGATACTGTAAAGGTAAAGGAGGTTCAATGCATATAGCCGATGTTGATGTTGGAAATTTAGGGGCCAACGGAGTAGTTGGAGGCGGACATGGCATTGCAGTAGGAGCTGCTCTGACGCAAAAAATGAAAAATACGGGAAAGATTGTTTTATGTTTTTTTGGCGATGGAGCAGCAAATGAAGGTAGTTTTCATGAAGCATTAAATTTAGCATCTATATGGAAGTTACCAATCATATTCTATTGTGAAAACAACCAATATGGTATGAGCGTACCTATAGGAAAAGCAATGAATATAGTAAATGTGGCTGATAGAGCATCATCATATGGTATTCCAGGATATATACTTGATGGCAATAATGCGGTAGAAGTATATACTAAGATAAGGGAAATTGCAGATTATGTCAGAGGAGAGAAGGGTCCGGTGCTAGTTGAAAGCAAGACATATAGGTGGTTAGGACATTCAAAATCGGATGCTCAGGCTTATAGAACTAAGGAAGAAGTAGAATCATGGAAGAAAAAATGTCCAATTAAGCAGTTAAGAACATATATTATTGAAAATAATATGCTGAGTGAGGGAGAACTGGATGAGATAGAAGATAATGCAAGAAAAGCAATTGAAGATGCAGTGATATATGCAAATAATAGTCCAAACCCACCAGTAGAATCCGTCACAGAAGATGTATATGCGTAAGGGGGGTTTATTGTGATAAAGGAAATGACGTATAAAGACGCAATTAATTTAGCAATGTGTGAAGAGATGAGAAGGGATGAAGATGTATTTTTAATGGGTGAAGATGTTGGAATATATGGAGGAGCATTTGGGGTTTCTGTAGGTATGATTGAGGAATTTGGAGAAGAGAGGGTAAGAGATACTCCGATATCTGAAGCGATAATTACAGGAGCTGCAGCTGGAGCAGCGGTTACAGGAATGCGTCCAATTGTTGAAATAATGTTTATGGACTTCACAACCTTGGCCATGGATTCATTGGTAAATCAAGCAGCTAAAATGAGATATATGTTTGGGGGGAAAGCCAAGGTTCCAATGACTTTAAGATGCGCCGGAGGTTCGGGGACAGGCGCTGCAGCGCAACATTCCCAAAGTTTAGAAGCGTGGTTCTGCCATATTCCGGGGTTAAAAGTAATAGTACCCGGTACACCTAAGGATGCTAAAGGGCTGTTAAAAGCAGCAATAAGAGATGACAATCCAGTAGTATTTGTTGAGCAGAAGACATTATATAAGGAAAAAGGTCTAGTTTCTTTTGATGATGATTTTATCATACCACTGGGAGTAGGAGAAATTAAAAAGGAGGGCATTGATGTAACTGTAATTACTTATGGTAGAATGCTTCCTAGAGTATTAAAAGTAGCAGAGGAGCTTGAAAGTGAAGGAATAAGTGTTGAAGTTGTAGATCCAAGAACATTGGTACCTTTGGATAAAGAAATTATCATTAATTCTGTTGTCAAAACGGGAAGAGCAGTTTTAGTTAACGAAGCATGTAAAACAGGAGGATATTTAGGAGAGATAGCGTCAGTAATAATGGAGTCGGAAGCGTTTGATTATTTGGATGCACCCATATTAAGATTGGCTGGATTAGATGTTCCCATACCATATAACCCTGAGTTAGAAAAAGCAGTTGTTCCAAGTGAGGAACAGATCAGAACAGGAATTCTTAATGTTCTAAATAGATAGGGGGTGTAATTGTGGTTATAGAAGTTATAATGCCTAAAGCAGGTATGGATATGCAAGAAGGTCAAATAGTAAAATGGATGAAAAATGAAGGTGATTATGTAAAACAAGGGGAGATATTGCTAGAAATAACAACTGATAAGGTAAATATGGAAATAGAAGCAGAAGCTTCAGGATATTTATTAAAGAAATTAAAACATGATGGTGATACAGTACCGGTAATAACAACAATAGGTTATTTAGGAGATAAGGATGATAAAGTTCCTGAGTCAGAGGTAGAAATTTTAAATGATAAAAAGGAAGTTGAAATATCCAAAAGCTATACTGCTATAAATGAGAAAGAAAATTATATAAAGACAGATAAAATAAGAGCAACTCCAGCAGCAAGAAAGATTGCTAGAGATAGTAGCATAGATTTAAGTGATGTAAGAGGAAGCGGTCCAAAGGGAAGAATTCAAAAAATTGATGTTGAAAATCATAAAATGCCAGAAATTAAATCTACTCCTCTTGCAAAGAGGATTGCTAATGATAAAGGGATTGATTTATCTGCGATAGGAGGTTCAGGGTATGATGGGAAAATCTTTAAAGAAGATTTGCCGCTAGATGCAAGTAAATCAATACCAATGTCTAATATGAGAAAGATTATTGCAAAAAGAATGACGGAAAGTTATTTTACAGCACCAACATTTACATTGGATTTAGATGTTGATATGACAAAATCCATTTCATTCAAAAATGAAATTATGGATTATATAATGAAAGAAACCGGAAAAAAAGTAACTATTACAGATATTGTTTTATATGCAACTACAAAGTCGTTAATGAAACACCCATATGTTAATGCCAGGTTAGATGGAGAAAATATAATTATTCATGATTATGTCAATTTGGCCTTAGCTATTGGTTTAGATGAAGGGTTATTAACGCCGGTGATTAGAAATGCACATATGATGACTTTTAAAGAACTAGTACTGGCAGCAAAGGATATACAGGAAAGAACTAAGAGTATGAGACTATCTCCAGATGAATTGCAGGGAAGTACATTTACTGTGAGCAATCTTGGAATGTATGGTATTACTAAATTTAATCCGATAATCAATCAGCCTAATTCAGCAATTTTGGGAGTAAATGCAATTCAAGAACGGGTTGTATCTGAAAATGGAGAAATAAAAATCAAGCCGATGATGACTTTATGCTTAACATTAGATCATAGGGTTATTGATGGAGTTATAGGATCTAAGTTTTTACAAGAATTAAAATGCTATCTAGAGAATCCTGCAATTATGTTATTAGGCTAGGAATGGGGTGAAAGGTAATGCTTAATGGGGACATATATGATGTAGTAGTAATAGGCGGTGGTCCTGCTGGTTATGTTGCCGCTATAAAGGCAGCTCAACTTGGAGGAAGAGCAGCAATAATTGAAAAAGGAAATATGGGTGGAACTTGTTTAAATGTAGGATGCATACCTGCTAAGACCTATTTAAAAAATGTTGAAATAATAGATGAATTGAAAAATGGAAATCGAAGGGGAATTATATTGGATTCCTCTTCAATTACGATTGATATCTCAAAACTAAAAGGCTTTAAAGATGAAGTTGTTACTACTCTTATCAATAGTGTTGTAGGGCTTTTAAAAAATAATAAGGTTGATATATATAAGGGTGTCGGAAGATTAGTAAGTAATACCCATGTTTCTATAAATGATGAAGATATAATAGAAGGCAAAAGCATCATTTTAACCGGAGGTTCTAAAGTTAGCAAAATCAATATACCTGGAATTGACAGTAATTTGGTTATTTCTAGCGATGAAATATTTAATCTAAATGATATTCCAAATACACTTGCTATTATAGGAGGGGGTGTTATCGGGGTAGAAATGGCAGTAGCCTTTAGCGCCTTCGGCAGCAAAGTTTTCATAATAGAGCTAATGGATCGAATAATACCAACTATGGATCAAGAATTATCTAACGGTCTTTTAGATGAATTAACTAAAAGAGGTATAGAGGTGTATACTTCAAATTCATTAAAAAAAATAATAGAGCAAAAAGACAAATTACATTTATATTTAGATAGCGGAGAAAACATAATTGTAGATAAGGCCTTATTATCCGTCGGGAGAGTACCGGATTTAGAGGCGCTCGGTAATTTAAATATAAAAAATGAATACGGAAAAATAAAGGTAAATGAATATATGGAAACTAGCATTCCTAATATTTATGCTGCAGGGGATATTAATGGTTTAAAAATGTTAGCCCATGCAGCATCTAGGATGGGGGAAATTGCAGCATTAAATGCTATGGGTGATAAGGTAAAATTCAATATAAATAATATACCAACGGGTATTTATACGAATCCGGAGGTAGCCTCAATAGGATTAACTGAAGATGAAGCTAGAAAAAAATACGATATAGTAGTTGGAAGGTTCAACTTTGTAGGCAATGGAAGGGCATTGACTTCTGCAATAACTAAAGGCTTTGTTAAGGTTATAGCCGATAGTAGGTATGGTCAAATTTTAGGAGTCCATATATTTGGTCCGTCCGCAGTAGAAATGATAAATGAAGCAGCTGTTTTAATGGAAATGGAAATAACCGTTTACGAAGTAGGTCAGATAATTCATGGACATCCAACATATTCTGAGGCATTGGTTGAAGCATGTCTAGATTGCATAGGCAAATCAATTTATATACCGCGTGCATAATTTTAATATTTTTCTTGACAAAGTGTTGTTTTCTAGTATATATTAGTGAATGAGTGAAAATATGTGCGTGGATAAGGACAGTAGCAAAGAAATGAATATTACAGAGAAGCAATCATTTGATGAGAGATTGCTATATCAAGCTTTGTGAAGATCACCTTTGAGCATAATACCTGAAATGCAGGAGATGACCTATGTGCCATTTATTAGGGTATTACGTGGAGACGTTATACTTATTAAGTGACAAGATTTATTCTTGTAAATTGGGTGGTACCGCGGAATTTCGTCCCTGAGTCTTTTGACTTAGGGATTTTTTATTTTGTATAGAAGGAGAGATTAATTTGAAAAGGTTTAATGAATTATCAAACGAACCTGTAAAGACAAGAGAACATAAAATTTCCGAGTATTGGAAAGAGATTGATTTATTGCACAGATCAGTTGAAACTAGAGATTCAAACAATCCATATATTTTTTATGAAGGACCTCCGACAGCAAATGGGAGGCCAGGAATTCATCATGTAATGGCAAGGACATTGAAGGATTTAACATGCCGTTATAAGACAATGAAAGGGTATCAAGTTAAAAGGAAGGCAGGTTGGGATACTCATGGACTTCCGGTTGAGATTGAAGTAGAAAAGCAACTAAATCTAAAAGATAAAAAGGATATTGAAGCCTATGGAGTAGAAGAATTCAATAGACAGTGCAGAGAGTCAGTATTCAAATACGAGAAGCTTTGGCGTGAAATGACAGAAAGAATGGCCTATTTGATTGACCTTGACAATCCATATATTACGCTCGACAACAACTATATAGAATCCGTATGGTGGATATTGAACAAATTCTATAAAGAAGGATATATTTATGAAGGGCATAAGATATTGCCGTATTGCTCTCGTTGCGGAACAGGGCTTGCATCCCATGAAGTAGCTTTGGGATATGAAGAGATAAAAACGGACACAGTGGTAGCAAAATTTAAATTAAAGGATAAAGACGAGTATTTCCTAGCATGGACTACAACTCCTTGGACGCTGCCTTCGAATGTAGCATTAACGGTTAATCCGAAGGAAACATATTTAAGAGTAAAACAAAATGATGAAATATATTATGTATCCAAGATATTAGCTTCTAAAGTATTAGGAGAAGATTATGAAGTATTAGATGAAATGCTGGGTAAAGATTTAGAATATGTGGAATACGAACAGCTTATACCATTTGTAAGTGTGGATGAGAAGGCGTTTTTTGTAACTTGTGCAGATTATGTAACCACTGAAGACGGCACTGGGATTGTTCATACAGCACCAGCTTTTGGTGAAGATGACTACAATACAGGGATGAGGTATAAGCTACCGGTTGTCAATCCCGTTTCTGAGGAAGGCAAGTTCTTAGATACAATTTGGGAAGGCAAATTTGTAATGGATGCTGATCCAGACATTATTCAATGGTTAAGAGAAAATGGTAAGCTGTACAAAAAGGAAAGGATTGCACACAACTATCCACATTGCTGGAGATGTCATACACCATTATTATATTATGCTAAGCCATCATGGTATATTGAAATAAGTAAGTTAAAAGATAAGCTCGTAGAAAACAACAATGGTGTAAACTGGTATCCTGCATTTGTTGGTGAAAAGAGATTTGGGAATTGGCTGGAAAACATTAATGATTGGGCGATTTCCAGAAGTAGATATTGGGGAACACCACTTCCAATTTGGAGATGTGAATCTTGCGGACATACAGATAGTGTTGGGTCAAGAAAAGAATTAGTTGAAAGAGCTATTGAGGATATAGATGAGTCAATTGAACTGCACAGGCCATATGTAGATGGGGTTCATCTAAAATGTGACAAATGCGGCGGAAATATGACCAGAGAAAAGGATGTAATAGATGTTTGGTTTGATAGTGGAGCGATGCCATTTGCACAGTATCATTATCCATTTGATAATGAAGAAAGATTTTTTGATGAACTTTTCCCGGCTGATTTTATCAACGAGGGCATAGATCAAACAAGAGGATGGTTCTATTCATTGATAGCAATTTCAACATTTGTTACAGGGAAATCACCATATAAAAATGTGCTTGTAAATGACTTGATTTTAGACAAAGAAGGAAAGAAAATGTCTAAAACCAAAGGAAATACAGTTGATCCATTTGATTTATTCGATAGATATGGTGCAGATGTTTTAAGATGGTATTTGATATATGTTTCGCCCCCATGGACTCCGACAAAATTTGATGAAGATGGATTAAGAGAGGTAGAATCCAAATTCTTTAGAAGTTTAAGAAATGTATATAATTTCTTCTCCCTTTATGCGAATACTGATGGAGTTGACCCCAGAGAATTCTTTATAGCATATAAAGATAGACCTGAAATAGATAAGTGGATTCTTTCAAAATATAATACTTTAGTTAAAAATTGTACTGAGGATTTTGAAATCTTTGAATTAACTAAAGTAGTCAGAGAGATTCAGGAGTTTGTAATCGAAGATTTGTCCAATTGGTATATTCGTAGAAATAGAAGAAGATTTTGGTCTACTGAATTGGATGATGATAAAAAGGCAGTATATAATACAACTTATGAAATCTTAGTTGGAATTTGTAAACTGATCGCACCATTTGTTCCTTTTATTTCCGAGGAAATATTCCAAAACCTGACAGATAACGAATCAGTCCATCTTGAATTCTATCCGGAAGTTGATGGTGAATTAATCAATACTGAGATTGAAAAAAAGATGGATTTAGTAAGGAATTTAGTTGGGCTTGGAAGGGCTTCTAGGGAAAATGCTAAGATAAAGGTTCGACAACCATTAAATGAAGTACTAATAGACGGAAAATATGAGGAACAAATAAGGGATTTAGTGCCGCTGATAATTGAAGAGCTGAATGTAAAGAATGTAGTATTTGAGAAAGATTTATCCCAATTTATGGAGTATTCTTTAAAACCCAATTTTAAAGTGGCAGGATCAATTTTGGGGGCAAAGATAAAATCCTTCGGTAAAGCTTTAAATGACCTTAATGCTCATGAAATTGTCGAAAAATTGGAAAGAGGAGAAAAACTAGTACTAAATTTAAATGGAGAAGATACAGAAATTGAAAAAGACTATGTATTAGTTACTATTTCTTCTAAAGAAGGATTTAATGTAACTATGGAAAACAATTTGTTTGTAATATTAGATACAACCTTAACAAAAGAATTAATAAACGAGGGATATGCCAGAGAATTTGTATCAAAAATACAGCAGATGAGAAAAAATAATGGCTACGAGATACTGGACAACATCAATATTTACTATGATGGCAGTGATGAAATAAAGTCTGCTGTAGATAGTTTTGAGGATTTTATCAAAGTTGAAACATTGGCAAAGAAAATTGAAATGGTAAGAGATGAGGCATTTGAAAGGCAAGATTTAAATGGTCAAATGACGGGAATAAAACTAGAGAAAATATAATTTGAGACAATATATTTTCATACTTCTAATATAAAGAAAGGTAGGTGGCATAAGCTGCTTGCCTTTTTTGTATCTAGGTAAAGGACTTCATTGTCCCTAAATCAAACTTGCAGTAAAGGCTCTTTTTTGATATGTAACACTTTTACTTGCTTGTACATAGACTATTAGTGGGATTTGAATAAATTAAATTTTATTCAGTATTCCTATATTCGACGTAAAATTTTGAAACCATATCTTAATTAAGAGAAAGGAGTAAAAGAACTGTGAGTTATTGTGAAAAACATTCAAATTCAGTAGTAGTACCACCAACTTGTGCTTCTAATAATTATTATCCTTGGTCATGTGGCTGCTCTCCATGGAGACCACCTAGCCAATGTAATCCTCAATGGTGTTGCCCATGGGCATGTCCTGGCCCCCAAGGACCAAGAGGACCTCAGGGACCGATAGGTCCGCAAGGACCACAAGGATTTCTAGGACCGGAAGGCCCACGAGGTCCGCGAGGATTTACAGGACCGATAGGTCCGCAAGGTCCTCAAGGAATTCCAGGGGAGACTGGCGCACAGGGACCAGCAGGTCCGGCAGGAGCACAAGGTCCAGCAGGTCCGGCGGGTCCGGAAGGCCCGGCAGGAGCAATAGGTCCACAAGGTCCGGAAGGTGCAGCGGGTCCGGCAGGAGCACAGGGACCAGCAGGTCCGGCGGGTCCGGAAGGCCCGGCAGGAGCAATAGGTCCTCAAGGACCAGAAGGTGCAGCAGGTCCAGCAGGCGCACAAGGTCCAGCAGGTCCGGCAGGTCTACAAGGACCGGCAGGAGCAATAGGTCCCCAAGGTCCAGAAGGTCCACAAGGGCCTCCAGGAACCACAGTTACTGATAATTCAATGTTTGCGGCAAATACAACCGGAGGAACTATATCAGTAGTTTTAGGTGGAACTTTGGTACCACTAGCAGATAGTCAGATACTGGATGGATTTACAGCAAATGCTGATGATACGGTGTTTACTGTACCGGAGACAGGAACTTATTATATTAGCTACGCTATAAATCTAACAGCCGGTGCACTATTACAATCAATGATATTAATCAATGGAGCTGCTAATGCTGCGTCTACAAGAAGTCCTCTATTATCTCTATCCAGCTATAGTGCTGAAATTATTGTGAATCTAACAGCAGGAGACACTATTTCATTACAATTAGCAGGGATATTAGGATTAGTAATACTTGAAGGCGGAGTTGGGGCATCTTTGAGCATTATAAGATTGGTTTAATAGGCAACATTGGTCGTAGCAGCATAATTGTTAATTAAAGGTTAATATAATAAATTACCCCAAATGCTTTTTAGCTTTGGGGTTTTATATATAATATAAAATATCCATTTATAGGTATAAGAATATATGATATGATACTAATTAGATATTGAGGAAGACAGGGTCTTCTGACTCTATAAAATGCGATATATCCCATATCGTTATTATGTATTATAATTATAAATATAAATACAAAGGGGAGGGTAAAATGAAGGCTTTATTGGTAATAGATATGCTAAAGGATTTTATTGATGAAAATGGAGCGTTGACAACAGGAGAACCCGGAAGAGAGATTATAGATTTTATAAAAAAACGGATTGATGAATTTAGAAAACAAAATTATCCAATTATATTCATTTGTGATAATCATGAAATAAATGATAAAGAGTTTGAAATGTTTCCTCCTCACTGCATAAAAAATACAGAAGGATCAAAGATAATAGATGATCTAGAGGTAAAGGATACAGATAAAATAATCACTAAAAGGCGATATAGCGCGTTTTATGGAACGGATTTAGACTTAACTCTAAGAGAAAACAATGTAGACGAACTATATCTGGTAGGCGTTTGTACAAATATTTGCGTTCTATATACTGCTGCTGACGCAAGGAATATTTCATATAGAGTCAATATTTACAAAGATGGGGTAGCATCATTTGATGAAGGTGCTCATATATTCGCACTAAAGGAATTGGAAAGAACATTAGGTTGTAAGATAATCTAAGTATGTAGGAAAGGAATATATCTATGACGCATTAGGAAAATGTGATGTAGAATTTGATGGAGGAAATAAAGGTGAAAAGATGAACAACAAAGAGCAAGAAAAAATATGCCCTTTATGCGGGGAAAATAACAACTGTCAACATGGAAAGGAATGCTGGTGCACTACAATTAAGATACCTAAACATGTATTAGACTTAATTCCGGAAGATAAAAAAGGTAAAGCTTGTATATGTAAGAGTTGTATCGAAAAATATAGTTAGGCATTGTAATTTTACTAATAATCTGGTTGAATAAGAAAAAATTAATCTGAAGTATTGGAAGATACAGCTTGATTAAAGAGGGGGTATGTCCAATGTTTAAATATATAATAGATAATGATGTAGAATTACAATTACTTGATTTGTATCATGCAGATGAAATATTTAAGTCCATAGATTCAAGCAGAGATCATTTAAGAGAATATTTACCATGGGTTGATAGTACAATTTCTATCAGTGATACTAGAGAGTTTATACAGGGTAGTAAAAAACAATATGCTGCAAATAATGGGTTTGATACAGGTATATGGTATAAAGGAGAATTTGCAGGTATTATAGGTTTTCACAGTATAAATCGCAATATTAAATCTATAAGCATTGGATATTGGCTTAATGAAGGATTTGTAGGCAAAGGTATTATGACAAGAGCATGCAGTGTACTAACAGATTATGCCTTTAATATATTGAATTTTAATCGAGTAGAGATTCAATGTGCTATTGATAATTTAAAGAGCAGAGCTATTCCTGAAAGACTTGGATTTGTTCAAGAAGGGGTAATCAGGGATGGAGAATTATTAAATGGTAATTATGTGGATTGCGTGATTTATGGCATGTTGAAAAGAGAATGGGTTTAATGAAATATCAGGGGTGAGATAAAATGAAACAGTTTAGTTTAAAAGATGGACAGAGATTAACTATAAGAACAGCAAAACATGAAGATGCCTCAAATCTAATAAACTATGTAAAGAAAATAGGTGGGGAATCAGATTATCTTACATTTGGAGAAAATGAATTTGAAATTACGGTAGAAAAAGAAGAAGAGTTGCTTGAAAGCTTTTTAATTTCTGATAATAAATTATATATTATAGCAGAAATTGATGGGAAGATAGTTGGAAGTTTAAACTTTAGTGGAGGTTCCAGACAGAGAACAAAACATACAGGAGAATTTGGAGTAAGTGTTGAAAAGAAATATTGGGGATTAGGAATTGGGAGAGAACTTATCAATTACTTAATTGACTGGGCAGAAGAGGGAGACGTAATAAAGAAAATAAATTTAAGAGTTAGAGAAGATAATAAAAGAGCAATAGGATTATATGAAAAGTTGGGCTTTAAAAAAGAAGGAGTTATATCTAGAGGTTTTTTTGTTAACGATGAGTATTATAGCTTCATTTGTATGGGATTAGAACTATAAAAGTGGACACACGAGAATAGGATAAAGTATCCTTATAATAAAGGGACAAAAGATGCATATGCCAATTCACAGGAACTTAAAACAATTTCTGAATGTGAAAATATCCTTTACCCATATTTAAATAAATTTGTAGCTATGCTAAAAAATAAGGAAAATATGTTATTAAAATAAGAGAATTCCGCTTAATTTGTAAACAGGTGCGAAATGTGATAACTATAATAAAATCAATGAAGCAATTGAAGATATTTTAATTTTTATATACTATGAAAAGTTAACAGCGGTGAGGCAGACTTTACAATATTTGGAGTTATATTGCGGTGTAAAAAAATAATCGATAGGATTAAAGGGCTAGCACTTTTAATATATCTTCTGAAGTTCAAAGAGAATGCGCTTAATTATAGCAAAAGACTTTAAAAATTTTGTTAGGCTGATTGAGAAATAATAAATCTGTCATTTTTTGTAGCTACAAGCACCATAAGGTGATGCGGGTAGACAAACTATAAAGCGTAAAATTTAATACTGGAGGTTATTATAAATGAATTTAGATAATAATGAAATATTTGGATCAAAGAATGCGGTGGTAATTTCTTATCTCGCCAAATTATTGCTTTCGCTAGAAGTTGGTGATAAATTAGAAACTGTTGAGGAAATTTCAAAAAAACTAAATGTTGGTAGAGGCACCATACAAACGGCAATGACGAGATTAAAGAATAATAACGTTATAAAGACAGTAAGTCGTGGATATCAAGGTACTTTTATTACTTATATTAATTTTAATAAATTGTTATCCTTGGCTGGGGTACATAGTATAGTAGGAGTTATGCCTTTACCATATTCGAAACGTTACGAAGGTTTGGCAAGTGGTATTTATTATACATTAATGAAATTAGAGAATGTTCGCATAAATTTAGCATTTATGCAAGGTTCTTTTAATCGATTAAATGCTTTACTTGATGGGCGTTATGATCTTATGGTGGCATCAAAACAGACAGCTATAAAATATATCAATGAGAATTATCCAATATCTATTGCTGCAACTCTAGGTGAAGAATCCTATATAAGTAACCATATTCTAATTGTAAATGATAAGTTTGATGGAAATACAAACGAGATGAAGCTCGGGGTTGATTTATCTTCAGATGATCAAGTTTTTATGACCATGAATTATTTTGAAAATCAAAATGTCCAAATAATACCTTGTAAAAGCAGTAATGTTGTTGAAGCGATTCTCAAAGGAGAAATTGATGGTGCTATTGGTAGCTCAGGAAACATTAATGTTGATTTTCCTAATTTAAAAACTATTAATTTAACAAATCCATCAGAAACATCAGATAATACAAGAGCAACTATAGTTATAAAAAAGGATAATGAAGTTATGAAAACAATTTTACAGAAGTATTTAAATATAGATAAAATACAAACTATTCAAAAAGAAGTAATCTTAGGAAATAGAAAACCTGTATATTAAATCTTATTATAATTCTTTAAATAAACTTGTGGTAGTACAAATGTTTATGTTAATCTAAAAGTAGGCCACCATAATAATTGAAAACTAGGCCACCTTAAAATATAATACCCCTTAAAGATGTTTTCAAAAGGGGGAATTGGAGGGTGATACATTTGGATCAAAAAGCTGAAATATTAATGAGATATTTCAGAGAAAACAAATCACAAAGGGAAATTAGTAGAGAGCTAAAAATTTCAAGAGATACAATATCTAAATATATTAAAGAATTTGAATCTAAAAATGAACGTTTAACAGATTTGGAAAAAGATGAAGAAAGGAATAGAAATGAGATATTGCTTCTTATCGAAGAAATGTCTTCAAAACCCAGATATGATACCAGTAGTAGGAATAAGACTAAATTAACAGATGATGTAATCAGTAAAATAAATGAATTGTTGGATTTAAATGAAAAGAATCGGTTACTAGGCAGATCCAAGCAATTAATGAAAAAAATTGATATACATGAGAAATTAGTAGAACTAGGATTTGATATTAGCTACCCTACAGTTTGTAATTACATTAGGGAAAATCATGAGAAGAAAGAGGCTTTTATCAGGCAGGAATACAATCTAGGAGAAACATTAGAGTTTGATTGGGGTGAAGCTAAATTAACAATAGGTGGAAAACCTACAACACTGCAAATGGGTCTTTTAACAACAGCCCAAGGTTCACATCATTATGCAAGGCTCTATCAAAATCAAAAGATGGAAAACTTTTTAGATATTCATGTGCAAGCCTTCAAAAGCATTGGTGGAATCCACAGGGAACTAGTTTATGATAACTTAAAACAAGCAGTAAGGAAATTTGTAGGCAGAAATGAAAAGGAGGCAACGGAAGATTTAATCAAAATGTCATTGTATTATGGCTTTAGATATAGGTTTTGCAACATAGCTAGTGGCAATGAAAAAGGACATGTAGAAAGAGGGATTGAATTTGTCAGAAGAAAGGCATTTTCTAGTAAAACTGACTTTGATACAGTAGAAGAAGCAAATGCTCATCTGCAGGATAAATTATTAGAACTTAATTCAAAGAAAAGAAATTGGCTACAAAATCAAAGTCCTCTAGATATACTAAAGCAAGAAATGCCTTATCTAATACCATTAAAACCATCATATGATACTTCTAGAAGAATCGAAGCCAGAGTTAATAAATATAGTGTAATAAACATAGATCAAAATAAATACTCAGTGCCAGACTATCTAGTAGGCAAATTTGTAAATGTGAAAATATATCCAGACACAATAGAAATATATTACAAGGACAGTAAAATAGCTGAACATGACAGATCCTACTTAGTTCATAACTGGAGCATAGATATAAATCATTTTGTTAACACATTAAAAAAGAAGCCTGGAGCATTACATTCTAGTGTTGGTAGACACCAGCTTAGCCCAGAGCTTCAAGAAACATATCAAGAATATTATACCAATAATCCAAAGGAATTCATAGAGCTTTTAGAATTAATCAAAGAAAAAGATTTAGAAAGTGTACTCAAAGCTATTGATGAATTAAAGAAAATAAAGAAAGAGCTAGTAACAACTGATAACATTAAAAACATAATTTTCAAACTCCCAAGAGATGATGAATCTCCAGGAACTAAAGATATATCAATACAAAATGCATCATTGAAGCAAATTGCAACACTAAATGAGCTGTTTAACTTAAAATCCGCAGGGGGGTATGAAAATTGAATGAGATGACATTGGAGATTAAAAAACATGTATCAGAACTAAAGATACCTGGAATAAATCAAGGTTTAAAGATGAATATTGAAGAAGCATATAAATTTGATAAGTCCTATGAAGAATTTTTAAGGGATATATTAATAGAAGCCTACGATACAAGAAAGGAAAATGGTAGAATAAGCAGAATCAGAAACGCCAAATTTCCATATAAAAAGTATATTGATGAGTTAAAGGTTGATTACCTTCCAGAAGACTGTAGAAAGAGGCTTAAAGAACTTAAAACCTTAAACTTTATTGATGAAGGCAGAAACATAATTCTAGCAGGAAATCCTGGTACAGGTAAGACTCATTTATCAATAGGTCTTGGAATAGAAGCATGCAATAAAGGATATAAAGTATATTTTACAACAGTTGCATCCTTAATAAATGAGTTAAAGGAATCTAGGAGTGAGAAAAAATTATATACATTTGAAAAAAGATTTGAGAAGTATGATTTGATAGTAGCGGATGAATTAGGATATATTTCTTTTGATAAGGAAGGGAGCGAATTATTGTTCACATTTCTCTCCCTCCGGGCAGAGAGAAAATCCACAATAATTACTACAAACCTATCATTTGATAGATGGAATGAGATATTTAACGATGCGACATTAACAGCTGCATTAATAGATAGATTAACCCATAAATCTTATGTTATAAATATGAATGGTGATTCTTATAGGATAAAAGAAACTAAGGAATGGTTGGAAGAAACCAATTAGTTTTTTTCCCTTAAGTGGCCTAGTTTTCGATTATAATATGGCCTAATTTTCACTTGACAAATACAACAAATTAGTTAACTTTTCAAGAAACTTGCAAAAAGTAGACTCAAATGTCACGTAATCAAGAACTTTGATTATACAACATTAATGTAATTCAGGGGTTTTTAAGTTAAGGACTAAATTTTCAATAGAATTAATTCTTGATAAGATTAAATAATTTTTTTAAATTGGAAAAAGAGTTGTTTTTTGTATATAGATATAACTATGGATTTATTAAATTGCCAGATATTTTTAAAATATGAATATGACAGTTTAATCAATTTTAAATGTAGTTTTATTTAAATAAAAATGTTGACTTTATATACAATATACCGTATAATGTATTTACAAAGGGTTTTGTGAAATCTAATAAAATTATAGTTTTGGGGGGATAACAAGACATGGTAATAAAAGTATTTAAGGATTATGATAATTTAAGTAGATTTGCAGCAAAGATTATTGCTGAACAGGTACATGCGAAACCTAATACAGTTTTTTGTCTTCCAGGAGGAAGCTCTCCCATAGGCATGTATAAAGAACTTGTAACTATGTATAAAAAAGGAGAGGTTGATTTTAAAGATATGATTGCATTTGATATGGATGCTTATATTTCCTTAGGACCTAATCATAAAAATAGCTATGCATATTTTAATAATATTCATTTTTTGAATCATGTTAATGTGAAGGAAAGTAATCGTTTTATGCCAAATGTATTTGCAGAAAATTTAGAAGAAGAAGCAATAAGATATAGTGAGAAAATTGAAGAATTTGGTGGACTTGATATTTCTGTTACAGGGGTTGGTGATAATGGACACATTTGTTTTAATGAACCGGGCTCTTATCTATTAGCTAAATATCATATTGCTAATTTACATGAGGAGACCATTAAGGCAAATTCAAGATTCTTTAATGATATTTCAGAAGTACCAATTCAAGCATTTACACTAGGTTTAGAAGAAGTTATGAAATGTAAAACATTTTTAGTTATTGCAAGCGGGAAGAAAAAGGCTCCAATACTTGGGAAAATGTTTAAAAATGATCATATTTATTCAGAATATCCTGTTACATTTTTACGTATGCATCCTAACTGTATATTTCTATTAGATGAAGATGCTGCAAGTGAAATATAGAAAAAAGAATTAGTAATAAATATAAAAAAGGACTAATGAATATTAATTTATATTATAATTATGGTAAGATAAGAATACGTTTTATTTTAAACAATGTGATTTTTAATTTTGAAGATTAATCTAATCTATATAAATTTTAAAATGAGGGTTTATAACAAAACTCATTAATTATTTTGACAATACCAATATAGAGAGGAGGGGAGGAATTTTGAAGAAAATTGTTTTTTTTAGAATTGATGAAAGGCTAATTCATGGTCAAATTGTAACTTCATGGTTAAATTCTGTAAAATGTGACACAATTGTTGTGGCAGATGATAAGGCAACTAAAGATCTGTTTTCTAAGACAGTATATAGCATGGCTGTTCCTCGTGATTATAAGTTTATTTTATCTACTGTTGATGATGCTATTACATATTTAAAGGATAATGGATCTGAAGATGTATTTTTAATTGCTGGTAATATTCATGCTGCTGAACTACTAATTAATGCTTTGAATTTATCTTCTGTGAATCTTGGATATCTAGGAAGTCATCCAGGAAGAATGAAATATGATAAATCATTATTTTTAAGTCAAGAAGATTTGGTAATAATTAAAAGATTATTAAATAAGGGAATTGAAATTTTTGTTCAGAATGTATCGACTGAAAGAAAAAAGAATATTAATTCGATAATTAAATAATTTGCTTTTATATGTATTAATCTCGATTTAATAATACTAATATTATCAATATAATTAATGATTAATCATATTAGAAAATTTATTATGAAAACATTTACTATGTAACTAGATTTATTATTTAAGATAGGGGATTTTTAATTATATTTAAATTTTAGTATATTCTATTAGAGCAAATAAGAATTACAACAAATATAAGGGGGATGAATATGATGTTAATACAAGCTTTGCTTATAGCTACATGGGTTGTAATAGCGTTTATTGATGAAGAAACATTACAATTTCAATTAATGAGACCAATAGTGACTGGACCTATTGTAGGATTGATTTTAGGAGATTTAGGAACTGGACTAGCAGTTGGTGCAGCTATAGAATTAATGTTTATAGGAGTTGTATTTGTTGGAACTGCTGTTCCGCCGGATGCGTGCATTGCAGCTTCAGTTGCAACAGCATTTGCAGTTTATACAAAAACTGGAGTGGAAACTGCAGTTGCTCTTGCACTTCCAATAGCAATGATAGGTCAAGTAATAAGCACGATTAAATATACAGTTGTAAATGTAGCCTTCCATAAATGGACAGATCGTGAGGCTTCAAAAGGTAATAGTAGAGGAGTATTATTTTCTTTGTTATTACCACCATTAGCTAATATTGTTTTATATGGTATACCTGTATTTTTAGCTGTTTATTTTGGTTCTGATTACATAACATCACTTATAAATTTGTTACCTGAAACATTTATTGATGGACTTGCAATTGGTGGGGGCATGATTGGTGCTGTTGGGTTTGCATTATTATTGACAACCCTTAAAGGTAAAGGATTATGGCCATATTTTATTATAGGGTTTATTTCTTCATCTTTTCTTGGATTAAATATGCTAGCGATTGGTTTAATATCGGCAGTATGTTGTGGTTTGCATGCTTATTTTACAAACGCTAAAAATGTAGTTTAGGAGGGCAAGTTAAATGGAAACAAAAGTTAAAAAAACAACAAAAGAAAGATTAACAAAAAAGGAACTTTGGGCTATTTTTCGTCGTTGCTTTTTAGTAAGAGCCCATAATGATTTCGAAAAGTTTCATGCTGGAGGATTTATAAATGCCTTAGTTCCTGTGTTTGATAAGTATTATCCAAACACAGAGGATAAAGCAAAAGCTATGATGCGACATTCAGAATTATTCTTGACACATCCGCAATTAGAAGCTTGGACAGTAGGAATTGCTGCTTCAATGGAGGAACGTTTGGCAATTGATGGTGATATTGATCAAGATAGTATTCAAAGTGTTAAAACTGCATTAATGGGTCCGATTGCTGCACTCGGTGATAGCTTAATTAATGGAACAGCAAGACCATTATTAGCAGGTATAGCCTGCTCTTTAGCAATTCAAGGAAGCACAATTGGTATTTGGTTATTTGTTATTATCATGGGTAGTATATCTGTTATTAATCGTTATACAGGTGTTTTTATAGGTTACAAGAAAGGTTCCGAATTTATTAGTGATATCCACGAATCAGGGATTATTTATCGTTTAACTGATTTAGCTTCAGTTGCAGCCTATACAATTATTGGTGGATTTATTCCTGGTGTTGTGTCATTTTCATTACCATTTACATATGAAGTAGGTGGGGAGGTTATATCTGTACAAGACAATTTAAATGCTCTTATCCCTGGATTATTGCCATTATGCTTGACATTGCTAATGTTTTTCTTTATTAAAAAGAAAAAGATTAATCCATTAATACTAATGTTTACGGTATTGGCAATTGGTGTTGTCGGCCATTATGTTGGTATCCTCTAGGTGGTAGTATTTTAATATATACTACTTATAAAAGAAATTAAGTTAAAGGAGAAGGGATTTATATTATTTCTAACGTTAGAAATAATATACTCTTTTCTCCTAAACTAATTTAGGTTGAAATTAACATGATAATAAAACCTTAGACATTTTGATTAATAATTAAATAAACAAATGAAAATAATTTTTAAATTTACAGTATAGAGGAGATTACTATGAAAAAGATACTTTGCCCTTCTATGATGTGTGCTGATTTTGACAATCTTAAAAAAGAAGTTGAACTTCTTGATGAAGCTGGAGCAGATATGTTTCATTGTGATATCATGGATGGTGTTTTTGTACCTAACATGGCATTAAGCCCTTACGATGTTGAGTGTATTAAAAGAAATACAAAAAAACCCGTAGATGTACATTTAATGGTAAGTAATGTTGAGATTGTTTGTGATATTTATATTGATTTAAATATAGATATTATTTACATTCATCCAGAAAGTAGTTTTCATATATCAAAAACGCTTTTACGGATTAAAGAAGCAGGAATAGCACCTGGCATTGCAATCAGTCCTGATGTTTCAATTGAAACTGTTAAGGAGTTATTACCTTTGGTCGATTATATTATGATAATGACTGTGAACCCAGGATTTTCAGGACAAGTTTATTTACAATATGTAAATGACAAGATTGATAGAATTATTAAAATACGCAAGGATTATGGATTTAAAATAATGTTGGATGGTGCAATTTCAGATAAAATAATTCAAACTTTGACACAAAAAGGTGTGGATGGTTTTGTGCTAGGAACTTCTGCACTCTTTAGGGAAGATAAAGATTATGAAACAGTTTTAGCCAAATATAGGAAATTATAGAATCATTATTAGGACATATATATTTAATAGAAAGGAAATAGCAGGATATAAATACTGTTTAGGTAAAAATATGGTTGGAATTGTGTTAATTAGTCATGGAAAAATGGCTCAAGGCATGTTAGATTCAGCAAAAGTTTTATTTGGGGAATTAGCTCAAGTAGTGTCTGTAGAATTAAATGTAGATGATAGTCCAGAAGATTTCCGAATAAAATTAAGCAATGCGATAAAAAAAGTTGATATAGGGGATGGGGCTGTTGTTTTAGCAGATTTATATGGTGGGACTCCAAGTAATCAGGCAGCTTATATTGCATGTAATAATGTCCAAGTTATATCAGGTATGAATTTAACAATTTTTCTGGAATTACTTTCCATGCGTTTAAATGATTTGGTGGAAGTAGAGAAATTAGTTGAATATGGTAAAAATGGCATTGTGCATATTAATAAAATATTAGGTATTGAATAGAATTTTTATTATCTTTAATAAAGTAAATTTTTTATAAAAGGATATAAAAGAAATCGGAAATATAGAATTGGGAAAGAATTTAATAAGATTTTCGTAAATTATTTATAAAGATGGTTTTCATAAGTTGAACTGACCCTTGTCAAGTAGACAATCAATTCAATTAAAAAATTTATGTACATTAGGGTACATGGTTTCTATATTCTAACGAAGCCATGCACCCTAATCTTTTTTGAAATCTTTCTTCATTATAAAATTTAATATATTCAATTATCCGTTCCCTTAAAGCTTCCAGTGTTTTGAAAGATTTACCATAATACATCTTAGTTTTTAAAGCACCAGAGAACTCCCCCATAGGCCCATTATCAATACATTTACCTACTCTAGACATACTTTGAGTCATGCCTGCTTTTTCTATCCTACTTTTAAAGATATTACTAGTATACTGAAAACCCCTGTAATTATGAAATATTGATTTAGCTTCAGGATGTTTTTTAAATGTTCTATCAAACATTTTAAATACTAATTGGTTATTATTTTTAAAGGATATTTTATATTCAATAATACTATTGTCGTATAAATCCATAATTGGATTTAAATAGAGTTTTCTATTATCTCCAGGAAGTGAAAACTCAGCTACATCTCTATACCATTATACCATTTATTAACCCAATCACTGAGCATCCCTACAGCTATATTATATTTGACAGCTAAATCTGTTGTAGAACCTTTACCAGAGATATATTCTTCAACTACTGATAATTTAAACTCTTTTGCATATGATCTATTTCTATTTGATGTTTCGAATACATCGGGGCCATATTCTTTGTATTTAAGATACCATATTCGTATTGTTCCTTTTGTTGTTCCAATCTCTTCAGCAATACTGGCAAAACTTCCATTTTCTTTTTCATAATCCTCACAAGCTTTAATATTTGCTTTCCCACTAAACTTTGATTTTCTTCCTATAAAAATACCTCCAAGTAGATAATCTAATCTTTAATTAATTAGACTGTCTATTTTGGAGGTATCATATCATAAGTCGTGAGGCCATCTTTTTCTATTTTAAATTAACATTACAATCAAGAACATTTATTATTAGGGACTAATTGCATAGTTAAATTTATAATTGTTTGATGGCAGACAAAATACTTATTATCTTAACAAATTTAATTTATTCTATTTTATGAAATTTATGTTTAATTTTGTGATTATTATTAAATAAAGCAGAAGGGTATAAAACATACATTCCATTGAATAATTTATATTCATGAGGATTAAAATAACACAGATAGTATTTTATTTAATAAATTATTGTGATTATATAAATTTTATCTATTTATTTAAATTCCATACCTTTAAAGCATTTGTTCTAAATATTTTCTCTTTGTCTTTCTCAGATAAATTCAAGTCATTAAATTTTACCATTTCAGCTTCAGCTGATTTATAAGGCCAATCTGTACCAAATAAAATTCTTTCCGAACCTAATTCTTTAATTGCCTTATTAAGAATCGGTAATTCATATTGTCCTGAAGTATCAACATATATATTATCGAGTTTTTTTGCATATTCAACACAACTGTATCCTCCATTGAACATTCCTATGTGTGCAAACACAAATATCTGTTTGGGATGCTTTTCAGCAACTAAAGCCCACTGACTAGGCATAGATAACGGAGTGCCACCGGTATGAGTGAGGATTGGTACATTATAAGGTTTGATCGCATCAATTACAGCATCTAAACTTTTTAAATTATCCGGATAATAGCCATGTTTCCAAGAGTGCATTTTTATGCCTTTCAAACCTAATTCTGATAGGCAACGATGTACCTCATAAATAGCATTTTCCTCACGTGGATTAATAACACCATAACCAATAATTCTATCAGGATATTTAGCAACACATTTTGCAATTATATCATTTAATGGCTTTGTCAGAACATTGTTAATAGTAGACAGACCACAGCGTTCAATATTAAATTTATCCATATAGGCAATTAAGTCCTCAACTGTATGAGTTGCTCCTGAGCTGCTTGTACCTAGGTGAAGATGATAATCATTAATTTTATACAAATTTTTCATCCTTTCTATTTTATACTATCCTGTGTTAATCCTCATAATTCATTATACTACAAAATACAGGATATTGTAAATTGATTTTAATGATTATCTGAAAATATTTAATATTTGTTGACGATACAATATCTACAAGTGATATAATACATTTGCGTGATGAAATAACAAGGTGTATTTTCACCTTGATTTTAAAATCCTCTTTAAAAAATCTTTTGGTATAGCTTTAGTTAAGATTAAAACAAATATATAGGATAAGCCGGCAATCATTAAACAAAAAATAAAAGCAAATAAATTTCCATTTTGAAGATGGCTCAAATCATAGGTAGTCATTTTAATATATCCAATCATAAATACAGATGCAATGAATGGCTTTCCGATTATATCGAAATAATCCAATTTTAATCTTATTACCTTTTTTAAAGTAGCTATATTCAATAATATTACAACAATATGTGATATGAAAAAGGATATAAAGTACCCATTTATGCCCAAATTGGGATTTCCAACCAAGAAATATATAAGTATTACATTCAGTATCATCATAAACAACCTATTAAAGGTCGCAGCAACATGTTTATTTAGCCCATATAAGATTCCCGATAAGATATGCTGTAATGCTAGAAGGATAGTACCATATCCCATTATATGAATATAGTCTGCCACAATAGGATCGTTGTATAAGAATATAGCTAAAGGCTTTGAAAGGAAAACGTAAACAAACATCAAAGGAACTGACATAAGGAAAGTAGCTTTGATAGCCAGTCTAATATCATTTCTCATATCGTTGTATTTTTTTAGCACCATTTGCTCCGATAGACTGGGTATGAGATTAGTAACCAAAGATGATGTAAACATAAAAGATAAACCTATTAAGGGCATTGCCATGCCATTTATTCTTCCCAAGGTAGCAATAGATTCACTTATTGTATATCCGGCCGCATTAAGTCTGGAAGGTATAAGAAGAGTATTAGAAAAGTTTAATAATACTTCCAATAAACCTGAAACTGTCAATGGAAATGATACTAGCAAAATCTTTGATAATAGCATGAAACTATTGTTATCTTTATTGGGGCTATTTATTTTGTATGTATAATGTTTCTTTTTAGAGACGTATGAAAATAGAAGGTCAAAAAATTCTCCAATACTTATTCCGAATAATGCTATCATTGTACCATGTATAGGCTCTACCGGTTTAATCAACATGAGAATTCCGATTATAATTATAAATCTTGCAAAATGTTCAATTATCTGTGCTATGCTAGGAAATATTACATTTCTCATACCGTAGAAATAAGCTCTAAAGACATTGCTTAAGGAAAGAATTATAATAGCAGGAGCTAAGGAATATACTCCATAAAGCAAGTATTCGTTTTTAAATACCTTAATTGCAATGGAGTCGGAAAAAATTAAAAGTATTGTAGCGAGAATAAGGGATACGAAAAAATTGAATACAATGGTTGATCTGTATATATTTTCGACATTTTGCTTATTGCCTTTAGAATTTTCTTCAGCAACGAGTTTAGTTATAGATGTTGGTATGCCTGATGTGGTGATAGTATTAAAAATCATTAAAGTTGAAAGCCCTATTTGAAACCATCCTATTGCCTCTGCTCCAAGAATATTTGATAATGATACATCATATACAAAATCAATTATTCTATTTACTATATTTAAAATCAACATAACTGTTGACCCATATACAAATCCGTTTTTAGTCAAGGAATCACCCCATTAAGAACTTTATTAAATTTATATGTGAAAATTAGAAGATAATGCAAAAATCATTTGAATATCAAAAGCAATGAAAAATCAAAATATTTATTAATTTCCGACTCATGTTGGGTATATATAATATAGTGTGAAAAAATCTTATATAGGGGGAGATATGAATGGATAGAATTTATAACTTTTCAGCAGGACCATCAATGCTTCCGGTGGAAGTGCTCAAAAAAGCAAGTAAAGAGATGTTAAATTACAACAATACGGGAATGTCAGTTATGGAAATGAGTCACAGAAGCAAGGTATATGGCGAAATTATAAAAGAGACGGAAAGTAGATTCAGAAAGATGATGGGTATTCCGGATAATTATAAAATTTTATTTCTTCAAGGCGGAGCAACTCTGCAATTTTCTATGGTTCCAATGAACCTTCTAACGAAAAGCGGAATGGCTGATTATGTAATTACCGGGAATTTTTCAAAAAAGGCATATGAAGAAGCTACTAAATATGGGAAAATAAACATTGCCGGCTCAACAAAGAATGAAAACTTCAGCAGAATTCCAACTCAAAAAGAACTAAATTTAGATATAAATGCAGACTATTTGCATTTATGTACAAACAACACAATCTATGGGACAACGTGGAAATACATACCGAAGACAGGAAGTGTGCCTATAGTTGCTGATATGTCATCTTGTATATTGTCAGAGCCCGTTGATGTTTCTAAATATGGGCTGATTTATGCCGGCGCACAGAAGAACATGGGACCGGCAGGACTCACAGTTGTTATAATCAGGGAGGACTTAGCAGGTAAGACATTACCGGGAACCCCTGTTATGCTTGACTATTCCATTCAGATTAAAAATGAATCCATGTACAATACTCCTCCGACATATGGGATTTATATATTAAAATTGGTATTGGAATGGCTTGAGGATTTGGGCGGATTAGAAGGAATGAAAGAAATAAATAAAAACAAGGCAAATTTGTTATATTCTTACTTGGAAGAAAGTAAATTGTTTAAATCCACAGTATCTAAAGATGACAGATCAATGATGAATGTAACCTTTATAACAGGGGATGCAGATTTGGATAGTAAATTCGCTAAAGAAGCGGAGTCAAAAGGTTTTGCAAACGTAAAGGGACACAGAGCTGTTGGAGGAATGAGGGCTTCAATATATAATGCTATGCCTACAGAGGGCGTTGAAGCATTGGTTGAATTTATGAAAGAATTTGAAATGAAAAACAGATAATCCAAGTTGATATAAGGGGGAATTGAATTGTTTAGAATATTGGTAACTGATGGTATGGAAAAGGGTGCGGTTCAAAAATTAAGGGATTTGGACTATGAAGTTGTAGAAAAATTTTATGAATTAGATGAGTTAAAGGAAAAAGTAAAAGAATTTGATTGCTTAGTTGTTAGATCTGCTACAAAAGTTAGAAAGGATATAATTGATGAAGCCCTAAAAACAAACCGACTCAAACTTATAATTAGGGGTGGAGTTGGAATCGATAATATAGATAAAGATTATGCAGAAGCCAATGGAATAAAAGTTAGAAATACCCCAAATGCTTCCAGTGTATCTGTTGCTGAGCTTACCATGGGACATATGATAAATATTGCGAGATTTTCTTTTATTTCCAATTACACAATGAGATTGGGTGAGTGGAATAAAAAACAATATAAGGGAGTAGAATTGAGCGGCAAGACATTGGGATTAATTGGCATGGGGAGAATAGCCAAAGAAGTTGCTGCAAGAGCCGGTGCTTTTGGAATGAATGTAATATATACAAATAGGAGTGGACCTAAAATGCAAATTCCATATAAATATGTTAGCTTCGATGAGTTGTTGGGAAATTCCGATTTTATTTCACTTCATATACCGTCAACATCCGATGGAAAATATCTGTTAAGTAAGGATGAATTTTCAAAGATGAAAGACGGAGTATATATAATCAATACTGCCAGAGGAAAGCTTATAGATGAAGCGGCTTTGCTTGAAGCCTTGGATTCGGGGAAGGTTGCTGCAGCAGGATTAGATGTATTTGAAACCGAGCCAGTAAAAAATGAAAAACTCTATACACATGAGAGAATATCTTTGACTCCTCATATAGCAGGATCTACAAAAGAAGCTCAAGAGAAAATAGGTGAAGAAATTGTAGAAATTATTAAGAAAACGTTATGATAAAAGCATTGCCATGTAAATTTTTCTAAAAGAGGTGGGATAGATGGTAAATATTAGAACTTTCAAGGCGGTAAGACCAAGACATGATTTAACAGAGAAAGTAGCTGCCCTTCCATATGATGTGTTGAGTTCAGAAGAAGCCAAGGAGCTTGTAAAGGATAATCCCTATTCATTTTTACACATTGATAAAGCAGAAATAGACCTAGAAGAGGACATTGATATATATGATGAAAGGGTATATAAAAAAGCAAAAGAAAATTTGGATACTTTCATAGAAAAAAGTATTCTGGATAAAGACAAAAAAGAATCCCTTTATATTTATGAACAAAAAATGAATGAAAACAAGCAAACCGGATTAGTTGCTTGTGCTTCAATAGATGATTATATTGAAAATAAAATTAAGAAACATGAATTTACAAGAGAGGATAAGGAAATAGACCGGATAAAACATGTTGATACTACAAATGCCAATACAGGACCAATTTTTTTGACTTACCCTTATAAAATGGAAATCATCAAGGTTATTGAGGACTATAAAAAGAACAATACAACTATATTTGATTTCATATCTGATGATGGGGTTGCGCATATAGGATGGAAAATTGAAGAGGATGAAATTATTGAGAAATTAATAAATCTTTTCAAGAATGTGGATTCTCTTTATATTGCAGATGGGCACCATAGGGCAGCATCAGCTGTAAAGGTGGGATTAAATAGGAGGAATGCAAATCCGCATTATACTGGCAACGAGGAGTTTAATTATTTCTTAGCAGTGCTATTTCCAAGCAATCAACTTGAAATAATGGATTATAATAGAGTTGTTAAAGATTTAAATGGCTATAAAAGTGAGGAGTTTTTGAAAAAGATAAGCGAAAACTTTATTGTTGAAGAATATATGGGAGATGGGTCTTTTAAGCCAAGAGAGAAACATGAATTTGGTATGTATCTTGACACTAAATGGTATATACTTACTGCAAAGGAAAACTTAATTGATGAAAAAAACCCTCTGAAAGGATTAGATGTTTCTATACTGCAAGATTATTTATTAGATCCTATACTGGGTATAACTGATCCAAGAACTTGTGATAGGATTGATTTTATAGGGGGAATCAGGGGTTTAGGTGAACTCGAGAATAGAGTGGATGAAGGAATGAGGGCGGCGTTTTCTATGTATCCAACTAGTATCAATGATTTAATTGATATAGCAGATAAAGGAGAGGTAATGCCTCCCAAATCAACTTGGTTTGAACCAAAACTAAGAAGTGGATTGTTTATTCATGAATTGGATTGATAACAATCGGATTTAAAGATAAGGAGGCCTCAGGCCTCCTTAAAATACTTTATTTTATTATTTTATCTATTTTTGCAGCCATTATAAAGTCATTTTCGTGGAGTCCATTAATCTTATGAGTCCATAGATAGATAATTACCTTACCCCAAGCAAGATATATATCAGGGTGATGGCCCTCGGCTTCTGCCAGTTCTCCTACCTTATTTGTAAAGTCCAGTGCTTCCTTGAAATTCTTAAATTTATAGGTTTTTTCAATTTTTTTGTCTTCAATTACTTTCCAGCCGTTTTGTAAATTCTCAAGATATTCATCTATTTCATCAGGGCTCAAAGGTATGTCTCCTATACTGCAAGGGATACATTTTTTCTCTAATAAGCTTTCCATATTGCACCTCCAATATATTTGTATATCATATTATTTATTATATACTATATACTATATACCCTAAATATTGTAAGGATATATCTATTAAATGTAATATAAATTATAGATTATAAGACGAAAAATTATGGTATAATTAGTTCATTAATATTTACTTAAAGTTTATTACATAAGAGGAGGGCATTTTTATATGCTATTTAAAGTAACAAAAAGAAGAAAAAGATTCTCTTTTCTAAAAGAAATCTTTGAGTGGTTATTTGCTGTGGTATTTGCATTTATAATAGCTTTATTTATTGTTTCCAATATTGGTTCATTAACTCAGGTCAAAGAACAATCAATGGAGCCGACCTTTTTAGAAAATGATAGGGTGATTATAAATAAGATAGGATATATCTTAGGCAAACCAAAAAGGGGTGACGTAGTAATACTAAGCAAAGTAAACACTGAAAAAGGATTATTTGTCAATATGAGAAATGAATTTAATGATATCAAGGATAATATAAGCTACAGATTTACAGGTGTCATTAAGAAAAATAATTTGATAAAAAGAGTCATAGGAATCCCCGGTGATGAGCTTGATATTAGGGATGGAGCAGTATATATAAATGGAAAATTAGAAGAAGGTTATACTTTCAAAGGAGAAACATTTGAAGAGTCAAACTTGAAGTTTCCTTTGGAGGTACCGGAAAACAAAGTCTTTGTTTTAGGCGACAATAGGGAATATAGTCTGGATAGCAGATCCATTGGATTTATAGATTATAATCAAATAAAAGGCAAAGCTTTTTTTAGATTTTTTCCATTTAGTAGAGTTGGATTGATTAAATAGGGGGGATATTATGGACATGTTTTCGGTTACAAATTTTGTAGATTTTATATTTCCTTTGTTTTTCCTATTATTCTTTGGAATAATAATATATAGGATTATACAAGGCGCAAGGGAATGGAATTCTAATAATAAGCAACCTATTTTAAATGTTGATGCAAAAATAGTATCCAAAAGAGCTCATAATTCTGTAGATACTCACAATCATAATGGGCATGTTAGCAGCTCTACTGATACCACTTATTATGTAACATTTGAGGTGCAAAGCGGAGACAGATTGGAATTTAAAGTACCATCAAAAGAATATGGCATGCTTGTAGAAGGAGATAGGGGAAATTTAATATTCCAAGGTACTAGATATCATGGATTTGATAGGGAGATTTGATGAGACTAAAGGAAAATTTTTATGAAAGGAACACTATATTAGTGACTAGGGATTTACTTGGCAAGGTTCTAGTCTATAAAGAAAATGACAAAATTTATAGAGGTATAATTGTAGAGACGGAAGCCTATATAAATGCCAAAGACGAAGGAGCTCATTTCAATAAGGGTTTGACCAATAGAACAAGGATTATAGATGAGGCAGGGGGACATATCTATATATATACGATTTACGGAATGTACCTTTGCTTCAATATAGTTACTGAAATGAAGGGCACTCTCGGAGCAGTGCTAATCAGAGCTCTGGAGCCTATAGATGGCATAGAGTATATGTATGAGAATAGATATAAGAAACCTTATAAAAATCCTTCCAAAAAAGAAATAATCAATTTAACCAATGGACCTGCGAAATTTGTTATGGCTTTTAATATTAAAAAGGAAGGATTATATGGAGCTTATTTGGTAAATGATGAGAGAATATGGGTTGAAGATGCTCCTACAATACCTAAAGAGCAAATTGTTAAGACCAAGAGAGTCAATATAGACTACGCAGAAAAGGGAAAAGATTATTTATTGAGATATTATATTAAGGATAATCCTTTTGTTTCGAAAAGGTGATATCTTAGCTATCAAATATATCGGAGGATAATATTATATGAAAGTAAATTGGAATACTAAATATACCACCATTGCCGTTTATACTTTTATAGTATTAGCGTTGAGTACTGTTTTTTATCTAATTGCATCTGAAGTTAATGTCTTTAGGATACAGGTCAGTCAGTATTTGAGCATCTTGCAACCATTTATTATTGGGTTGTCTTTGGCTTATCTAATAAATTTTATCCTAGAGTTTGTCGAAGTTAGATTAATTGATAAATTATTTAAGAAAAAGATGAAAGAGAATGTTAAAAGGATATTAAGTCTCTTTGTGACATATGCAATTGTTATATTTCTTGTTTTTTTATTTTTAAATTTTGTTTTACCTCAATTAATTTCATCTATTGTTGGACTTGCAACCGACATACCTAGTTATTTTGCAAATATAAGCAAAATAGTATTAAAATATACCAACCAATTGAACATTCGTGAGGAATATTATAGCTTGATTGTTGAAAAATGGAATGAATTTGTTAACTATATAATAAATTTTGCAACGGATTTAATTCCTAAATTCGGTAATGTGTTAAAAAACATATTTTCAAGCATTTGGAATATTGCTCTTGGAGTTATAGTTTCAATCTATTTACTCATTGAGAAGGAAAAGTTTTTAGCATTATGCAGGAAAATTACTTTTTCAATGTTTAGTGAGGAAAGAGCCAATAGATTGATGGAGTTAACGAGAAGGGGAGATACCATATTTGGACGATTTTTAGGGGGAAAGATAGTAGATTCTACTATTATAGGCATACTTACATTTATAGTTCTTAAAATATTTAAAATGCCGTATGTTACATTGGTATCTTTTATAGTAGGAATTACAAACATCATACCTTTCTTTGGACCGTTTATTGGGGCTGTACCATCGTTCTTTATTATATTGTTCGTATCCCCTACTAAGGCACTTTGGTTTTTACTCATCATATTTATAATACAACAGATAGATGGAAATATAATCGGACCAAAGATACTAGGAGATTCATTAGGAATATCCGCATTTTGGATTTTGTTCTCATTGCTTGTGGCAGGAAAGTTTTTAGGCTTTATTGGACTTGTGATTGGAGTACCCCTATTTGTGTTTGTTTACTCAATAATTAAAGACATAGTGGAAAATAGATTAAAGAAAAAGGGATTACCCATTGAAACAAAAGAATATTATTAAAATAAATATACTGAAGGTGTCATTATCTAATTAGATGGCACTTTTTTTGTGCAATCGGGAACTTTATGTTATATTTATTCATCTAATTAGTGAGAGGAGGGGATGAAGATAATCAAGCTTGAAGATATATTTCAAAACACCATATTAAAAGTATATGAAAACATTTCAAGCCTTAAAGAAATTAAGTATTTTGAAACATGGTTTATATCTATCCTCATAAATGAATGCAGGCAAAATCTTAGAAACAGAAAAGGAGAAGTCTTACAAGAAGAAATAATACTTAAGAACACTTACAATGATAATTATGAATTTTTCCAAGAGATAAATTCAATTGATGACATTTATAAGGAAGTCATCGTTTTAAAATATATATCCGGATATAGCCAAGAGGAGATATCAAAAATACTTAACATCCCCTTAGGAACTGTTAAATCCAGAATTTATAGAGGTTTAAGGGATCTTAAAATTCTACTTAAGGAGGTAGAGTAAATGGATTGTAAAGAAGTAATGGAGAAATTGATTGATTATATGGACGGAGAATTGGATAGGGATGAAGAAGCTGAGATAAACATGCATTTAAATAGCTGCATTGGTTGCAAAAAAGAATATGACGAATATAAATCAACAATAGATTATTTAATAGATAATTCAAAAAAAGTAGATACAAATAAAGATATAAAATTGGACGTAAAAGCAGCTAAAAATAAGCCTATTAGAAGAATTACAAGGACAGGATTTATAGCAATAGCATTGTCTCTAATCTTTGTAGTGACCGTATTTGCCGCAGATATATTTGGATTTATTGAAGATTGGAAGAAATCAAGTGAAAAACCAATGGGTGCATGGGAAGAACTAATTGAAAATAATGTAGGTCAAAAGCTGGATATATCAACAATAGATAAGGATATAAAGATTACTGCCGAAGGCGTAATAGCGGATGAAGTAAACACCATCATTCTCTTAAAGATAGAGGATTTAACCGGGAATGAAAGATATGTTCCTGATATGTTTGGCAGAGGAGAGGAGAATCGGTCTATATTGTTGAGCGGAAATATATCCGATGTGGAACATTATAATGATGGTATTCCTCCGATTTGGAGGAATACACCTCTATATTCAGAGGAAGAAAATACCGTAAAATTAATGATAAGTACAAATCCCATATCGAAGGATGAAGGAGATATAGGGATACACATAAATAGATTAACACGTTTTTTTTCTCCTGATATAGCAAGAATAGAAGATAGGGAAGTAATCCATGGGAATTGGGATATTTCCATTCCCGTTAAACAAATTGAGTCTAAAACGTATATGGTAAATAAGGATATTGATTTAGATGGAAATAAGCTCACTATCAACAAAGTAATATTGGCTCCCACAACAACAGTTATTGACTATACCCTAGAAAAATTTAATAAAAAAGAAGATTATTTAATAGGAGATATAACATTTTTGGTGAAATCGGGTTTTAAAACATACGAAAGATCCGAATTGAGTTATAGCTTAAACGGAATAGATTATGATTATGGTTCTAAAGATGGCGATTTTCATATCCAAAGTCTTTATCTCAAAGATCCAAAGGATATAGACTTAATAGTAAATACCTATGATTATAAAAAAAGGGGATATGATATATACAATATAGATTACGACAATCTGCCTCAGACAATTGATTACAAGGGAAATAAAATTATAATAGAAGAGATGATAAAAGAAGATGATGGCATAAGCCTTATTATAAAAGAAGATGACAGTAAGGATAGAGAGTATTGTGAAACGGGATTTTACTTTAATATCATTGGTCCTAAAACGATTGTTGATGATGGTAAAAAGATAACTTTCAAACATTCTTATACCTCCTATTCTACTGATATTGACTTTGAAACAAGGGATTCAAAGGGGAAAAGGGTGGATTTAAGCAAAGAAGAGAGTTGGAAGGATGAATTTTATCACTATACTTTTAAACATAAATTAACGATAAATGAGGATGACCTCATTAGAATGGGAATGGATGAGAAAGACGTAGATAATTATCTTAAACCAAGACATCTTTATGTAGAAGGGCCATATTATATAAAATTTCCAAATTTAAAAACAAATATTAAATTGAAGTAGTGGATGGCCACTACTTTTTTCTTTATGAATAAAGGGAGAATTATTGTATAATATTATTAACAGAGTAAGTTTATAAAGGAGAGTAGTATGTCAACTATTATTGTTAATGATATAGAGATAGAAGTAACGAGAAAAAACATTAAAAACATACATCTATCGGTTCATCCTCCAGATGGGAAGGCAAAGATTTCTTCTCCAATATATGTAAATGATGATGCCTTAAGGTTATTTGTCCTATCTAAAATCGACTGGCTGCAAAATCAAATATTTAGATTCAAAAGTTTAGAGAAAATTAAAGAAATTGATTATACAACAGGGGAGATTCATTATTTTTTTGGGAAACCCTACTCGTTGAATGTAATTGAAATAGATAAAGGATCAACTAAAGCTGAACTTAGAAACAAAAAAAATATTGATTTGTATGTGAAGAAGGGTTCGTCTAAAGAGCAAAGAGAAAAGATCATGAAGGAATGGTATAGAAAGGAATTGAAAGAGGAGATTCCACCTTTAATAGAAAAATGGGAGGAAATAATAGGAGAAAAGGTCGAGGGTTTTGGTGTAAAACAGATGAGAACAAGATGGGGTACCTGCAATACTAAGGATAGAAGAATATGGATAAATTTAGAGCTTTCAAAGAAAGCCCCCCATTGTTTGGAATATGTTGTAGTGCACGAAATAATGCATTTAGTAGAGAGAGGGCATGGACCGTTTTTTCAAAGGTTAATGGACCAATTCTATCCAAATTGGAGAGATATAAAACAGGAATTAAACAGGATATAATTCAAAGTTCACGATGCACAATTGAGAGAGGTCAAGCTATAGGTTTTAAGCACTTTTTAATTGTTAAGTTAAAATAATACTTTGATATTAGAATATTTTCATGATATAATCAAAAAGTGTATCGAACGGTGCTTTTGGATATAATACAATGGCAAAATTAAGAAGTTTCAGAGCAAATAAGGATTTTAAATCTTTAAATAATAATGTTGGTTAGGGGGAAAAGGTATAATGAAAACATATCAAACCGATGAAATTAGGAATATCGCTTTACTGGGGCACTCAGGCAGTGGTAAGACAACATTAACTGAAGCAGTATTATTTTCAACAGGTGTTACAAAAAGGCAAGGCAGAGTAGATGACGGCAATACAGTATCTGATTTTGATAAAGAGGAAATCGCTCGTAAGGTTTCCATAGGAATGACTGTTGTGCCGACGGAATTAAGTGACATTAAATTTAATATCATGGATACTCCCGGGTATTTTGATTTCGTTGGAGAAACCTATGGTGCTTTAAGAGCAAGTGAAGGCGCAGTATTACTGATTGATGCCTCTTCAGGAATCGAAGTAGGTGCCGAAAAAGCTTGGAAGATTCTTGAAAAACACAATAAACCGAGAATAATCTTTGCCAATAAAATGGATAAGGATAATGTTCAATTCGGTAAGTTATTAAGTGAACTAAAGGAAAAGTTTGGCGATAAAATCGTACCGTTTGCATTGCCAATAGGTCAATCCAATGATTTTAAGGGCTTTGCATGCGTTATCACCGGCAAAGCTTATGAATATGATGGAAATGTAAGAAAAGAAATAAGTTTAACTGATGAACTAGCATCTGAGATTGAAGAAATAAGAGAAGGTTTGATGGAAAAAGTAGCAGAATCTGATGAAGAATTGATGGAGAAGTATTTTGAAGGGGAAGAATTTACTCCCGATGAAATATCAAAGGGTTTAAAGATTGCTATATCACAGGGCGATTTAGTACCTCTAATAGTTGGGTCTGCGGAAAAAACAATGGGGTGTGATTTTCTTTTGGAAGTTGTGGAAAGATATATTCCATCACCTGCAGAAGTAGGTTCTATTAAAGCAATTAAGGATGAAAAGGAAATAGAAATAAAAGTAGATTCAAAAGAGCCTTTTTCAGCAATCATTTTCAAGACTATAGCGGATCCCTTTGTTGGTAAATTATCCATATTTAAGGTTTTAACCGGTAAAATAACAAAGGATATGGAAATTTATAATCCAAATAAGGAAAGGTCAGAGAAACTTGGCGGACTTTTTGTGTTAAGAGGAAAAAATCAAATAGAAGTTCAGGAAGTATTAGCGGGGGATATTGCTGCTACATCTAAATTGCAATATACTCAAACCGGAGATAGTATAACGGATAAAAATTTTGGAATTGAGTATTCGAGAATAGAGTATCCGCAGCCAACTTTATTTTTAACTGTTGAACCAAAGACTAAAGGTGATGAAGAGAAGATAGGCACTTCATTACAAAGACTGACAGAAGAGGACCCTACATTTGTTCTGGAAAGGAATTCAGAAACAAAAGAGCTTTTAATCGGCGGGCAGGGGAATATGCAATTGGCTGTTATTGTAGATAAGTTAAAGAATAGATTTGGTGTGGATGTAGTCCTTAAAAGCCCAAAGATTGCATATAGAGAAACCATTAAAGGGACTTCATCCGTTCAGGGAAAACATAAGAAACAATCCGGTGGGGCAGGTCAATATGGTGATGTCCATATAAGGTTTGAACCTACTACTGAGGATTTTATTTTCGAAGAAGAAGTCTTTGGCGGCGCAGTCCCAAGAAACTTCTTTCCTGCAGTTGAAAAAGGAATTCGAGAATCTTTGGACCATGGAGTGCTTGCCGGATATCCGGTTGTAAATGTGAAAGCAGTTTTGTTTGATGGATCATATCATCCGGTTGACTCAAACGAAATGGCATTTAAGATTGCTGCATCTTTGGCATTTAAAAAGGGTATAGAAGCTGCTAAACCTATATTATTGGAACCTATAGTTAAAGTTCAAATTAATATCCCGGAAGATTATATGGGAGATGTAATGGGAGATATGAACAAACGCAGAGGTAGGATATTGGGCATGGAACAGCAAGCAGACGGTTCTCAAATTGTAATAGCTGAGGCACCTCACGCAGAAATGTTTGAATATGCAATAGATTTAAGATCAATGACGCAGGCCAGAGGAAGTTTCACAATGGAATTTGTAAGGTATGAAGAAGTACCAAGCAATATCGCAGAAAAAATAATTGCTGAAGCTAAAGCAGAAAAAGAAAATAATTAATTATTTCGTACCCAACCTAAAACTTCAGGTTGGGTATTTTTAGTAAATTAAAAAAAATACTTTATTTTTGTATTAAAAAATGTTATTATATAAGCAAGAGAAGCTACATCTTTAATGTAAACTGTAAAACGATAAAGGCAAACTTAGGGAAACCTAAGGACGCAAAACTAAAGGGCCTGAAATGGCAGCCAGTTACCGAAAGGAGAGTTTATGTGTATAAAAAAAGATTTGTTGGCTTTGTATTAATTTTTACTGTTTGCATATTAAATGTTGGACAGGCTTATGCATCATCATACAATGTAAGTTTATTAGATGATAAAATAATAGAAATAGAAAGCCCTCAATATGGAAGCAATATGCGGATTATGGTAGAAAAGGACAGCGATGTATACTACTATAGTTTAAAAAATGCGAATGAACATATACCGGTTCAGTTAGGAGCAGGCACTTATATAGTTAAAATTTTACAAAATGTTGAAGGTAATAAATATAAAGTTATTGAAAAATCAAATTTAAACATAAATAATGATAACTTGGATGTATTTCTTTCGTCTAGTCAGCCTGTATACTGGAATGAAGTTAAATCAGTTATAGAATTGGGAAATGAAATAGTCAAGGATTCTTCCTCTGAATTGGGAAAAGTTGAAGCAATTTACAATTATGTGGTGGAGAATATTAAGTATGATAATTATAAGATGAGTGTGATACCCGATGATTATGTACCTGATTTAGGGAAAATACTACAAGATAAAAAAGGTATATGTTATGATTATTCAGCTCTGTTCGCAGGGCTTTTAAGGTCACAAGGCATTTATACAAAGCTTGTTAAAGGATATAAAAATGATATCGAGGAATATCATGCTTGGAACGAAGTTCTTTTAGATGATAAATGGGTTATAATAGATACCACCTATGATGCAGCCCTATTTAGAGGGAATAGGAATTTGAGTATGATAAAATCGAGTAGTGAATATAATAAAATTAGAGAATATTAATAAATATTGGGGTATCGATACCCCATAATATTTAATTGTAAGGTCAAGGAAAGTCAAAGTCAAAGGAGGATTGCCAATGCCCGGACTTAGTAATATGATTGAAAGATTTATTAAAGAACTTATAAATGAAGCGAATGGTACTGTTGAAATACAAAGAAATGAATTAGCAGAGTATTTTGATTGTGCACCTTCTCAGATAAATTATGTACTTACAACCCGATTTACCCCCTATAAGGGTTATTATGTGGAGAGTAAAAGAGGCGGTGGTGGGTATATAAAGATAATAAAGGTTAGTATAGAAGAGTATGAAGATATTAACAATATAATAATGAATACTATTGGAGATTCAATAACGAAAAGTAAAGCATATCATATTATAGATGGGTTGATGGAGGAAAATTTAATTACAAATAGAGAAGGAGAAATAATAAAGGCAGCATTGGGGGATAGAGCCCTGGGAAGCGACCCAAACAATAGAAATGCTATAAGAGCTGATATTCTCAAAAATATATTATTAATTTTAGTAAAGTAGGAGGGATTAGTATGTTGTGTGAATCCTGTCATAAAAGAGTTGCAAGTTTTCATTTTACAAAGATTGTAAATGGGCAAATAGAAGAACATCATCTATGTGATATATGTGCTAAGGAAAATACCGATTTTGATTTTGATAATCAATTTTCTTTTAATAAATTATTTACAAATTTATTTGGTAACAATGAGATTAAGGAAGAAAATTTACCGGATATTACATGTTCAAATTGTGGCTTGAGTTTTAAAGAGTTTCAAGAAACGGGGAAATTAGGATGTGCTAAATGTTATGATGAATTTTCACTTTATCTTAAACCCATTGTAAAGAGCATTCATGGACATGGCAGACATAGAGGCAAAATTCCTAAGTCAAGTAGACCTAAACTTAATTTGATAAAAGAAGTCGAAGGTTTAACTACTCAATTAGAAGATGCTGTGAAAAAAGAAGAATTTGAAAGAGCAGCAATTATAAGAGATGAAATCAAAAAGGTGAAAGAAAAACTTCAAGGTATTGGGAGTGAATGTAATGACTAAATGGTTAGATAACGATACTCTCCATCAAGACGTAGTTGTAAGTTCCAGAACCAGAATAGCAAGGAATCTAACGAACTATACTTTTCCGTTATATATGTCTGTTGGCGAGTCGGATAAATTGACCGATGACATTCTAAATTCTATGAAGGAAAATTATATGAGTTGGAATTTTAAATTTGTACGAATAAGAGATTTAACTCCGAGAGAAAGGTTATCATATATAGAGGAGCATTTGATAAGCCCTGATTTAGTACAAAAGATAGATAAAAGCAGTTTTCTCTTAAGAGATGACGAGAAAGTCACTATAATGATAAATGAGGAGGATCATTTAAGAATACAAACGCTGTTACCGGGACTAAACCTTACGGATTGCTGGGAATTGTGTTCTAATATTGATGATTGTTTGGAATCAGAGCTTGAATTTGCTTTTCGTGAGGATTTGGGCTATTTAACTGCATGCCCGACAAATGTCGGAACCGGATTAAGAGCATCTGTTATGCTGCATCTTCCTTGTCTTACAATGGCAGGCAATATAAATTCATTAGTCGAAGCATTAAGAAAGGTAGGGCTTACTATAAGAGGTATTTATGGTGAAGGAAGTGAGGCAATAGGGAATCTATATCAAATTTCCAATCAAACTACATTGGGGGAGACGGAAGAAGAGATAATCGATAAATTAAATAAGATTATAACTCAAGTTGTAACAAGGGAAAGGAACACAAGAAAGTATTTACTGGAGAATAAAGGATTGGAGTTAGAAGATAGATTGTTTAGATCCTATGGCATATTGTCAAATTGCAGGTTAATAAATTCTAAAGAAGCAATGAATCATCTGTCAAATGTAAAATTGGCTTATGATGCACATTTGTTAAATGATGAAAAATTTGATAAAATAATAGAACTTATGATAAAAATAAGGCCTGCTACAATCCAAAAAGACTGCAACAAGGATATGGACCAAGAGGAAAGGGATAAGATAAGAGCAAATATTATTAGAGATTATTTTTTAGATATGGAGGGATAAATTGTGGCGATGTTTGGGAGATTTACAGAAAGAGCACAAAAAGCCATTTTATTAGCACAAGAAGAAGCTAAAATCCTAAAGCATAATTATGTAGGAACAGAACATATTTTATTGGGAATTATAGCTGAAGCTCAAGGTGTTGGCGCACAAGTATTACAAGAATTTGGAGTTAATTTAGACTCAGCAAGAAGAGAAGTAGTAAAATTGATAGGTCAAGGAGATCAAGTCTCGGAATTATTGGGATTTACTCCGAGAACCAAAAGAATCTTTGAATTATCTTTCTTGGAAGCAAGAAATTTAGGTCATAATTATGTAGGGACAGAGCATCTTTTATTGGGGTTATTAGCTGAAGGCGAAGGAGTTGCTGTAGTTGTTTTACAAAGACTTGGTGTAGATATTGGTAAACTTCAGGAACAAGTAATTGCCAAAATAACTGAAGCAAATAACAACCAAAACATGGAAGCGGAAAAATCCGAAACACCTAATTTAAATAAATATGGAATAGATCTTAATAAATTAGCTTCAGAAGGGAAAATCGATCCGGTTATTGGAAGGATGAAAGAAATAGAGAGGGTAGTACAGGTTTTAAGTAGGAGAACCAAAAACAATCCTGTCTTGATAGGTGAACCGGGTGTAGGTAAGACAGCTATTGCTGAGGGGCTAGCTCAAAGAATTGTTGAAGGTAAGGTGCCTGAAATTATTAAGGATAAGAGAATTGTTACTTTAGACTTACCTGGAATGGTTGCCGGAGCCAAATATAGAGGAGAATTTGAAGAGAGACTCAAATCGGTATTAAAAGAATTGCAGGATTCAGGCGGAGTTATACTCTTCATCGATGAAATCCATACTCTTGTCGGTGCGGGAGCTGCAGAAGGTGCCATAGATGCATCTAATATATTAAAACCTGTATTAGCAAGAGGAGAAATCCAAATAGTCGGGGCGACTACAATTGATGAGTATAGAAAATATATTGAAAAGGACTTAGCTTTAGAAAGAAGATTACAGCCTATAATGGTAGAAGAGCCATCGGTGGAAGATACTATTAAGATTTTACACGGATTAAGAGATAAGTATGAAGCTCATCATAGGGTTAAAATTACCGATGATGCATTAACTGCAGCTGCAGAATTGTCCAGCAGATATATTAATGATAGATTCCTGCCGGATAAGGCAATCGATTTAATTGATGAAGCAGCTTCTAAGAAAAGGGTAAACGCCTATGTACCGCCGGTTGAATTAAAGAATTTGGAAGAAAAACTTGGAGAATTGCAGCACGAAAAAGAGGAAGCAATCAATACGCAAAATTATGAACAAGCAGCTTATATTAGGGATCAAGAGAGAAAAATCAAAGAAGAACTATCCAATAATAAAGTGAAATGGGAACAAGAAAAACAAACGACAAATATGGTAGTTGATTATGATGAAATAGCTGAAATAGTATCCGATTGGACCGGCGTTCCAGTAAGTAAGATGACTGAACAAGAAAGTGAAAGATTATTAAATTTGGAAAGCATATTGCATGAAAGGGTAATCGGTCAAGATCAAGCTGTAAATGCGGTTTCTAATGCAGTTAGGCGAGCGAGAGTAGGACTTAAAGATCCAAACAAACCAATTGGCAGCTTTATATTTGTCGGACCAACCGGCGTTGGGAAAACATATCTGGCCAAGGCATTGGCGGATGCTTTGTTTGGGGATGAGGAAGCTATGATTAGAATTGATATGAGTGAATATATGGAGAAACACTCAGTATCAAGATTAGTAGGCTCCCCTCCGGGATATGTGGGATATGATGAAGGCGGTCAGCTTACAGAAGCAGTTAGGAGAAAGCCTTATTCAGTAGTATTGTTTGATGAAATTGAAAAGGCTCATCCTGATGTATTCAATATTTTGTTACAAATATTGGATGATGGAAGATTGACTGATTCCAAAGGTAAAACAGTGAACTTTAAAAATACAATTGTTATCTTAACTTCAAATGTCGGCGCAACCTCTTTGAAAAAACAAAATGTATTGGGATTTTCAACAGCGGCCGATGAAAGCAAAGAAGAATACGAAAGGATAAAAGAGACAATTACAGAAGAATTAAAAAGGACATTTAGACCTGAATTTTTAAATAGATTAGATGATGTAATAGTCTTCCATCAATTAAAAGAAGAACAAATAAAAGAAATTGTTGATATAATGATTAGGGACTTAGAAAAGAAAATGGATAAATTGAATGTAAAAATCAAGGTCACTGAAAAGACTAAGGAGTATTTAGCTAATACCGGTTTTGATCCGGTTTATGGGGCAAGACCATTAGAAAGAACAATAAGGAAGATGATTGAAGATCAACTTGCTGAAGAGATACTCAAAGGCAAGCTATCAAAAGAAGAAGACATTGTAATAGATTATGACGGCCAAGAGCTGCTATTCAGTAAAAGCCTGTAGTTTTACTACAGGCTTTTAACTTAAAATGGGGGAACTTAGAATGAAAAAAAGAAAAATTTATATCTGCAGCAATTGCGGATATGAAAGCGTGGGGCATTATGGGAAATGTCCGGAATGCAATTCATGGAATACATTGGTTGAGACTATAGTGGAAGAAAAACCTGATGCAGGGGAAAAAGGGAGAACATATGCAAAAAAAACCATTAGCAGGTTAAATGAGGTATTATCAACCAACAGTGATAGAATTGTGACCAATATAAATGAATTCAATAGGGTTATGGGAGGTGGAATTGTAAAGGATTCAGTAACTATTTTAACAGCTAAACCTGGAGCCGGTAAATCCACGCTTTTGTTACATGTGGCAAATGATTTGGCTCTTTTAGGTTATAAAGTTCTTTATGCATCCGGAGAAGAATCGGAATCACAAATTAAAGCTAGAGCGGATAGAATATTGGAACATATACATAGAAATCTATGGGTGGTATCAGACAATAATATGGATAATGTACTAAATTATATAGAGGAGACGGATCCGGATTTAATTATCTTAGATAGTATACAGACCTTTACATTGGATGAATTTCCAAATTCAAGAGCAGGTTCTCCGACTCAAACCATGGAGTGTGCATATAGCCTTGTTAAACTTGCTAAGAATCCCAGTAGACCGAGAGCAGTATTTCTGGTTGGACAGATGACAAAGGAGGACGAAATTGCAGGAGTTAGAGCGTTGGAGCACCTAGTTGATACTGTTTTACTTATCGAAGGTGAAAGCGGTGAGGAATTAAGATCCTTATTGACAACTAAAAACAGATATGGTTCTACAGGAGAGATTGGGTTTTTCAATATGACTGAAAAAGGGATGATATCCATTGATAATCCTTCGGCATTTTTTATAACAAAGAGAGATAAAGGGGATATAGTATCGGGTAATTCCATTACTGTGGTAAGAGAAGGTACAAGAGCTATAATATTGGAAGTTGAATCCCTGGTGTCTAATTCTTTCACACCATATCCTTCAAGAATCAGTGAATGCATGAATAGAGAGCAATTGAATACATTAATTTCTATATTGGAGCAAAGAGGCGGGATAAAGCTTTACGATAAAAACGTTGTAATAAAAACAACTGGTGGGATAAAGCTCACAGAACAATCCTCAAATCTTGCTGTTATTATGAGCATTGTCTCATCAGTTTTTCAGGTAGGGATACCAAATGATAGGGTATTTGTTGCAGATGTAGGGTTGACGGGTGAATTAAAAAAAGTGCCTTCATTAGAATCCAGGCTAAAGGAGGTCGATAGAATGGGTTTTGCCAAGGCATACGTTGCAAAGGGTTTTATCAAGAATTTAAAATTAAACAATTTAGAAATAATAGAGATGAAAAGCTTAAAGGATGTAATTGATGATATTTTTAATATTTAAGGGGTGGCATGCCACCCCTTAAATATTATAACTAATAGAAAAGTTACACTTAATTAACAAAAAATTTTACTTAAATGAGTTTTAAGAAAAGCTGCTTTAGCACAGCAATAGATGATTTTTATTTTAAACTATATATTCCTAAAGTCCTCGCCCTCTCAAATTCTTTTTCCAATACGTCTTGTAAACTAATTTCCAATGTATCACATAAGGCTGCTAAATAAAACATATATGATCCAATTTCTTCCTCAAGTACATCACTGCAACTATCACAAATATTGCCTTCTACATGGGACTTAGCACTTAAGGGTAATTTTCCAAAGGAATCAGAATCAAAATTTTGCCTATGTGCGTTAATTTCTAAACACCCGCAAGTAGTCACGGATTTAGCTACTGCCCTATTGATTCTTGCATTATATTCATCTAATTTTGTCATTATATCAAGAATACTTTTATGTCGTATGAGAATTTGAGAAACTTCTTTTTGAAAATCATCACAAAGTGAGACTTTCGCTTCTAAATTATTTCTGTCCATTTTCTCCACCCCTGTAGCTTATATTTCATATTTCAATTATACTTGTGAGGACAAGTTGTTGTCAAATATTTCTAGCAACTATTTTCAATATTTTATTTTTAAATTTATATTGACAATAACAAAAAAACTTGATAAAATAATAGCTTTACAATTTTATAGCAATAATATATAATAATAATATACGGTTTTGTGCAAATCAGATAGGAGGTTTTCCAATGTTTAGTATTGGTGATAAGATTGTTTATCCAATGCATGGAGCGGGTATTATTGAAAATATTGAGGAAAAAGAAATTCTTGGAGAAAAAAGAAAATATTTTATAATGAGAATGCCTATTGGAGATATGAAGGTTATGGTGCCCGTTGACAATGTTGATGAAGTAGGAGTAAGACAAATTATTGAATATGATAATTTAAAGGAAGTTATTGACATATTACATGGAGATAAGTCAAATATGCCTCAAAATTGGAATAGAAGATATAGAATAAACATGGACAGAATCAAATCGGGAAATATCTTTGAAATTGCCGCCGTTGTTAGAAATTTGATGATTTTGGACAATGAAAAAGGGTTGTCAACCGGTGAAAGAAAGATGTTGACCAGTGCAAAACAGATGTTGGTTTCAGAAATGGTATTGGTAAGCGATAAAGATATTGAAGAAATAGAGGAGATTATATTAAAAGCAATAAATTATACTGATGATGAAGCTTAACAAAACAGATTCTAGTTTATTAGGTAAATATTGCTTCCCAATATTTTACCTTATTTTCAACTTAATGTTTATGAAATATTCTTAAATAAAATGGCTTTTCCATATAATATAGTTATATATTATTTTTTTATGGTAATAAATATAGTAGGAGGTGAAGGAATGTTCAATAAAATAATTAGATTTGCAATAGGTATTATCGGCATGGTTTTAGGATTTGGAATAATAGCTTTATTAAAAACAATGGAAGTATTTGATTTATTAGGTAGTGGCTGGGTTGGATTATTAATTAGTTTAGGGTTTTCTTTAATATTCGGAATTATCTTTTTTATATTGTCACCTAAAATCATTCAAAAAGGAAAAGGTATAGTTCAATTTTTTGAAAATGAAATATCTAAACTCCCCGCATATGATATTTTAATTGGTTCAGTCGGTTTGATTATAGGGTTAGTTATGGCTTTTTTAATAAGTCAGCCAATTGTAAGGTTAAATATACCTTATTTGACTATTCCGGCTTCAATCATACTTTACGGGTTGTTCGGATACTTGGGGATTAAAATCCCCATAAAAAAACGGGAGGACATAATAAATGCTATAAGCAATATTGGGAATACAAAAAGGACGAATAAAGAGAAAAGCAAAGTGAATAATTATAAATCTTGTCCTAAGATACTTGACACTAGTGTGATTATAGATGGTAGAATTGCCGATATATGTAAGACGGGATTTATTGAAGGGCCACTAATTATACCGGAATTTGTGTTAGAAGAATTACAGCATATAGCTGATTCTTCGGATGGATTAAAAAGAAATAGAGGTAGAAGAGGTTTAGATATACTTAACAAAATTCAAAAGGAATTGGATATAGAAATTATAATCCATGATAAGAAATTTGAAGATATTCAAGAAGTAGATTCAAAATTATTAAAATTAACCCAGTTGATGAAAGGGAAAATCATCACGAATGATTATAATTTAAATAAGGTTGCAGAAGTTCAAGGTATAGAAGTACTCAATATCAACGAGCTGGCTAATGCTGTAAAGCCTGTTGTATTACCGGGTGAGGAAATGATAGTGCAAGTAGTGAGAGATGGTAAAGAATCCGGTCAAGGATTGGCGTACTTAGACGATGGAACTATGATAGTGGTTGAATCGGGAAGAAAGTATATTGGTGAAACTATTGATGTATTAGTCACCAGCGTTTTACAGACATCTGCAGGTAGAATGATATTTGCTAAGCCTAAAACTTTGGTGGATAAGGCTGTATAGACCCTGAAATGGGTCTTTTTCTTTTATTTATCATATTAAAAAACATTTTCTTTAAATTTTAGAATCTTATGCTATAATAATAAAGAGGTGAATCCAATGTATGATAACTACTTTGTATCTGTGGTTATAGCGGCTGCGGGTATGAGTAATAGAATGGGCAGCAAAATAAATAAACAGTTCATAGCAATAGACAATAAGCCAATATTAGCACATTCCATTGAAAAATTTGAAAGGTGCAAATATATTGATGAGATAATACTAGTAGCAAAAGAAGAAGAAGTTGAATACTGTAGAAAAGAAATAGTTAGAAGATATGGTTTTAAAAAGGTAACCAATATTATCAAAGGGGGAAAAGAAAGGCAAGATTCTGTTTACAATGGTTTGTTAGCCGTTAATGAAAAATCAGACATAGTTTTAACTCATGATGGTGCTAGACCTTTTGTTAAGATAGAGTCGATAGAAGATGGAATAAAAGGTGTAATCAACTATGGAGCCTGTGTAATAGGAGTTCCGGTAAAGGATACTATAAAGGCTGTAACATCATCTGAAAATGTACACCATACTCCAAAAAGATCATTGCTATGGGCAGCTCAGACGCCACAATGCTTTTGGGTATCGTTATTAAAAAAGGGTTATGAGATGGCAAATCAAGAGGGAATAATTGGAACAGATGACAGTTCTCTTGTAGAGAAGATGGGGCATCCTATCAAGATGATTATGGGAAGTTATGACAATATTAAAATAACTACGCCTGAAGACCTAATAGTAGCTGAATCATTGCTAAAAGACAAGGATGTTTTCTTAAAAAGAGGAATATTTTATGGGGTGGACTAGGTGAGATTAGGTTTTGGATATGATGTACACAAGCTGGTTGAAAATAGAAAATTAATCATAGGTGGAGTGACAATTCCTTATAAAAAGGGATTATTAGGACATTCAGATGCTGATGTTTTAGTACATTCAATTATGGATAGCATTTTAGGAGCTTTAGCATTAGGAGATATTGGGAAATATTTCCCTGATACTGATATGGCATATAAAGATATTTCAAGTATGAAATTGCTTGAAGAGATATACAATATTATGAATGAAAATGGATATGAAGTAGGAAATATAGATGCTACAGTAGCTGCAGAGAATCCAAAACTTGCGACTTTTATTTTGGATATGAGAGAAAATATCAGCAAGATTTTAAATACTTCAGTAGATAATATCAGTGTCAAAGCTACAACAACCGAAAAATTAGGTTTTGTTGGCAATGGAGAGGGCATATCTTCGTATTGCGTGTGTTTATTAAAGCCGATAACAGAAACATGCAAGGAGTGAATGGTTATAACAAATTGAGAATTGACAGATTAACAATATATATCGTAATTTAGTATATTTTAAATAGTTATAGCGAGGATAGGAAACAGTAATTATTAATGGATTAAGAGAGGAAATCATTTGGTGGAAGGTTTCTATCCCTCTTTTTAATGAACCGGTCCTGGAGCATTTAAATTGAAGTTGTAAGTATATTTAAACGGGGGTTACGTTATAGCCTTTAAGTGAACCTTTAGGGTTTATTAGAGTGGTACCGCGGAATATTAACCTTTCGTCTCTTGTTTTTTGAGATGGAAGGTTTTTTAGTATAGGGGATGAAAGGTAATAGGCAATAAGTAATAGGTAAAAGATAGTGAAGAACTAAGAGTTAAGAAGTAAAAGATAAAAGATATTGAACAGTGAACAACAAAAGACATACAGTATAATTACTGCAGTATCTCTGGTTTCAATTGTAAATTGTGAATTTGAATTAAGTTGTGAATTATAAAAAGGAGTGTGATTTTATGAAAATGTCAAAAATGTATATGCCTACATTAAGGGAAGTTCCGGCTGAGGCAGAAATTCCAAGTCATCAACTTCTACTAAGAGCAGGAATGATTAGGAAGTTAGTAAGCGGTGTTTATTCATATTTACCTTTAGGGTGGAGAGCAATAAGAAAAGTTGAACAGATAGTTAGGGAGGAAATGGATGCTGCAGGTTCTCAAGAACTTTTAATGTCAGCCATTCAACCTAGAGAACTATGGGAAGCCTCAGGAAGGTGGGCTAACTTTGGACCTGAAATGTTTAGACTAAAGGATAGGAATGACAGAGAATTTTGTTTGGGACCTACTCACGAGGAATATTTTACTTCAGTTATTAAGGACGAAATAAGATCCTATAAACAACTGCCGCTAAACTTATATCAAATCCAAACTAAATATAGGGATGAAAAGAGACCTAGGTTTGGACTCATGAGAGGCAGAGAATTTATAATGAAAGATGCTTATAGTTTTGATGTAGATGAAGAAGCTATGAAGGAAGCATACCAAATCATGTGGGATGCATATGATAAAATCTTTACTAGATTAAACCTCAAATTTAAAATAGTACAGGGGGATACAGGTACAATGGGGGGAAAGACATCCCATGAATTTATGGCTATGTCTGAAGTTGGAGAAGGGGTTATAGCATATTGTGATCACTGTGATTATGCGGCTACTGATGAAAAAGCAGAAGTTGTTTATCACATTACTGAAGATGCATTGGATATATTGCCCATAGAAAAGATATATACACCTGAGGTTAAAACTATCGATGATTTAAAAGAATTCTTGAGTATTGAGAAGTCTCATTTTGGTAAAGCTATCGTTTATAAAGCTGCCGGCAACCCGATAGTTGCAATTATACCAGGGGATAGAGAGCTAAATGAAACAAAATTAGCAAATTATTTAGGTGTAGCAGAGCATGAATTGGAAATGGCTGATGAAGATACGATTATAGCTATAACCGGTGCAAATAAGGGTTTTACCGGTCCTATTAGACTAAAGCCTGATGCAAGATTAATCTTAGATTATAGAATAACAAAGATGAAAAACATAGTAGTTGGAGGCAATGAAACAGATTATCATATAAAAAATGCAAATTACGGCAGAGATTTTAGCGGAGAAATTGTAGACGATTTATTGACAGTAGAAAAAGGAGATACTTGTCCGAAATGCGGGATGCCACTTATGATGGACAGAGGAATTGAAGTAGGCAATATATTTCAGTTAGGAACAAAATATAGTGAAGCTATTGGTGCCAAGTTCTTGGACGAGAACGGAAAAGAGAAGCCTTTTGTTATGGGAAGTTACGGAGTTGGAGTTTCCAGAACAGTTGCAGCAATCGTCGAACAATACCATGATGACAAGGGCATAATTTGGCCATTGGTTGTTTCACCATATCACGTAATAATAACAGTCATAAATACTAAAAATAAAGAACAGCTTGAATTAGGAGAAGCTCTATACGACAAACTTAATAAAATAGGTGTAGAAACGCTGTTGGATGATAGAAATGAAAGAGCCGGGATAAAATTCAATGATAGAGATTTGATTGGAATTCCAATTAGAATTACAGTAGGGAAAAGAGCGGCAGAAAATATAGTTGAATATTCACTTAGGACTTCAGAAGACAAACAAGAAGTAAATGTTGATGAAATAGAAGAATTGGTATTGGGTGAATTTCAAAAGGCCGGACTAAGTATTAGGTAATAGGTAATAGGTAATAGAGAAGAACATAGTGAATTGAACAGTGAACAACAAAAGTCAGTATAATCATTGCTTGTGTCTTATTCTAAGCGGGCAGAATAATTGCTGCTTGTATCATCCTGAGGATAGTAGTATAAACTTTACTACCGAAGGATCTCCTCTTTTTAATTGTGAATTGTGAACTGTGCATTGTGAATTGAAATAAGTTGTGAATTGTGAATTGTGAACTGATGTAGTATAATATATGTTAACTAAATTGGAGGTGTATTTTCTTGGAAGAGGTCAGATTGAGATTTGCTCCAAGTCCAACGGGATATTTGCATATTGGAGGACTTAGGACAGCTTTATATAATTATTTATTTTCTAAACATAACAATGGCAAATTTGTATTGAGAATAGAAGATACGGATCAAACAAGATACGTGGAAGGTGCTATTGAAAATCTTATTGAGTCATTAAAATGGGCAGGAATAAAATATGATGAAGGTGTATTTGTAGAAGATCATAAATTAGTACAAAAAGGTGAGTATGGTCCATATATACAATCGGAGAGGTTGGATATTTATAAAAAATATGTAAATGAATTGATTGAAAAGGGATACGCATATTATTGTTTCTGTTCGAAAGAAAGGCTTGATACATTAAGAGATGAACAAAAGATAAAGGGTTTGGTTCCGAAATATGACGGATTTTGTAGAAATATTCCCCTTGAAGAAGCGAGAAAGAGAATTGCAGATGGCGAAGAGTATGTTGTAAGACTAAAGCTTCCTCATGATAAAGACATCAAATTCCATGACTTAGTAAGAGGAGAAATCGTTATAAATACAAATGATATTGATGACCAGGTATTACTAAAATCAGATGGATTTCCTACTTACCACTTGGCTGTTGTAGTTGATGATCATTTAATGAAGATTACTCATATAGTAAGAGGGGAAGAATGGCTGCCTTCTACCCCAAAACATATTTATCTTTATGAAGCTTTTGGTTGGGAACAACCTGTTTATGTTCATCTCCCGACAGTTTTAAATAGTGAAAGAAAGAAGTTGTCAAAGCGCCACGGGGATGTTTCTGTAGAAGATTTTAGAAGCAAAGGATATCTTTCGGAGGGACTTGTTAACTATTTAGCCTTGGTGGGCTGGAGTCCGGAGGATGACGAAGAGATTCTTACATTGGAAGAAATGGTTGAAAAATTTAGCTTTGAAAGAGTATCCAAAACAGGAGGCATATTTGATAGAGATAAATTAGACTGGGTTAACGGGCATTATATAAGGGAATTGGACTTAGAATACATTACTGAATTAACTATTCCATTCCTTAAAGAGGCTAAGCTTATAGATGATAAATTTTGCGATGAAAATAAAGAATGGTTAAAGGTATTGGTAGACACAGTTAGAGGTAATATGTCTACGTTGGCAGAGATAGTCGATAAAACTGATTTTATTTTCAAGGATGAAGTTGAAGTCGTAGAAGAAGATGCTAAAGAAATATTAGGTGGAGAGAATACCGATACGCTTATGAATGCAGTAATTGAAGAGTTAAACAATATTGATGAAATTGATTTTGACTATGCTAAGATCTTTATGAAGACAATTCAAAAGTCTACCGGAATAAAAGGCAAAAATCTATTTATGCCGGTTAGAGTAGCTTTAACCGGTGTTGCGCATGGACCGGAGATGGTAAATATAATTTATCTACTGGGAAAAGAAAAAATAATTGCTAGAGCCAATAAGGTTTTAGGTAGATAAAGTCATCGGGGATTGTCTCCAATGACTTAATAATGAATAGATACGAGGAAGTGATGATGTGAAGTTATATAATTCGTTAACCAGAAAAAAGGAAGAATTTATACCTGTTACGGAAGGTCATGTAAATATGTACAATTGTGGACCTACTGTATATAACTATATTCATGTGGGAAATGCAAGACCATTAGTTGTATTTGATACATTAAGAAGATTCTTTATTTATAAAGGTTATAACGTCAAATTTGTAGTTAATTTTACCGATATAGATGACAGAATGATAGATAAAGCTAATGATGAAGGTACAACTGTTCAGAAAATAGCAGAAAGATATATTGAGGCATTCATGGAAGATGCGAAGGGGTTAAATCTATATGATTACGAAACTATTAATCCCAGAGCAACTCAATTTATATCCCAAATTGTTGAATTTATAGAGGGGTTAATCGAAAAAGGGGCGGCTTATAACGTTGATGGGAATGTATATTTTAATATATCCAGTGCAAAGGATTATGGGAAATTATCAAAGAAAAAATTAGAGGATTTAATTAGCGGCGCCAGAGTTGATATAAATGAAGAAAAGAGAAATCCAATGGATTTTGCTCTTTGGAAAAAGGAAAAAGAAGGAGAACCTTCATGGGATAGCCCTTGGGGAAAAGGTAGACCAGGATGGCATATAGAGTGCTCTGTAATGGCAAAAACCCTATTGGGCGAAACCATAGACATTCATTCAGGCGGAGAAGATCTTCAATTTCCTCATCATGAAAATGAAATAGCGCAGTCTGAAACTTTAAACAACAAACCATTTGCAAATTATTGGCTTCATAATGGCATGATTACAGTTGATAATCAAAAAATGTCCAAATCCTTGGGGAATTTCTTTACTATAAAAGACGTAGGCAAAGAATATGATTTAGAAGTTTTAAGATTTTTCTTGTTATCAGCGCATTATAGATCTCCAATGAATTTTAGCAGAGAAGTAATGAATCAGACACAAAATGCTCTGGAAAGATTATATAATAGCAAAAAAAATCTTGAGTATCTTATGGATAAGGTTGAGAACCGCGAAATAGATGAAGATGAAAAACCTTTAGTTGATGAAATAAATAATTATAAAGATAAATTCATTGAGAGTATGGAAGATGACATAAATACAGCGGATGCCATTGCATATTTATTTGAAATGGTAAAGCTTTATAATACTCATATCAATGAAGATTCATCCAAAGATTTTGTTAAATATGCATACAATACCATGATGGATTTAGCAAAGATATTGGGGATATTGACAAGACGGGATGAAATTTTAGAATCTGAAATTTTGGAACTTATTGAAAAGAGAACAGAGGCAAGAAAAAATAAGAATTATAAACTGTCTGATGAAATTAGGGATATTCTAAAAGAAAAGGGTATAATTTTAGAAGATACTAAAGACGGAGTTAAGTGGAAAAGGGTTTAATATGGAAAATAATAATATCTTTAGAAGCATAAATACAAATTTGAGTAGGGAGGATATCTCAATGCTATCACCCCTACAACTTGCTTATATAGGGGATGCAGTTTATGAATTGCTGGTAAGAACATATCTTTTGAATATAGGGCTGAATGTTAACGAATTGCATAAGTCTGCGACAAAATATGTAAAATCAAAGGCACAAGCTGATATAACACATAGCATTGAAGAAATATTAACTGATGAGGAGAAATCCTATATTAAGAGAGGAAGAAATGCAAAAATTCATTCATCTCCTAAAAATGCGGATATACTGGAATATAAGTATGCTACAGGGTTTGAATGTTTGTTTGGATATCTATTTCTTACAGGTGAAGATTTGAGAATGAAAGAGATATTTGACAGGATAACTGCACTTGATATTAAATAAGAAAGTAGGGATACTATGCTGAATGTTGAATTATTAAGATACACACCGGATGGTGAGAAACTTGTAGCATCTGCGGCCAAGCTATGCTATTCATCTGTTGGAATCAGCCAAATTGAACAAGGGTTGGATGATGAGAAGTTAAATAAATTTTTAAATTTATTGATGGATTTAGGACATGAAAGTCCAATAGAACATGTGTCATTTACATTTGGCATTGAAGGGGTTTCGAGAACCCTTACCCATCAGCTGGTAAGGCATAGGATTGCTAGTTTCTCTCAACAATCTCAAAGATATGTCAGGTTAAATCAATTTGAATATGTCATTCCTCCTGCAATAGAAAATAATAAAGAGGCAAAAGAGATTTTTATCAAGGCTATGGAAGAGGATCAAAAAAGATATGAAAAAATATCAAACCTTCTTTTTGAAGACCACTTTAATAAATACATAGCTGAAGGATTAAAAGAGAAAGACGCAAAGTCAAAAGCTGAAAAAGAAGCAATTGAAGATGCAAGATATATTTTCCCCAATGCTTGCGAAACCAAAATCGTTTTAACAATGAATGCAAGGTCATTATTTAATTTTTTCAAATTGAGATGTTGTAACAGAGCTCAGTGGGAAATCAGGGAATTAGCAACACAGATGCTTATAGAAGTAAAAAAAGTATATCCGATTTTATTTAAGAATGCAGGTCCAGGCTGCTTAAACGGACCATGTCCGGAAGGAAATATGACCTGTGGGAAGATTGCAGAAGTAAGGGAGAAGTTTAGAACCTTAGAATAGCAGGTAAGAGGTAAAAGATAGGTAAAAGGTAATAGGTATAAGATAAAAGATAAAAGATAGTGAATAGATAACAGTGAACAACAGAAAAGATAGTATAATTACAACAGAAGTCATTTGTAGGGGCGGATGACCATAATAATTGTGAATTGAATTAAGTTGTGAATTGTGAATTGTGAATTGTGAACTGTGAACTGTGAATTGAAGGAAAGGATTGAGTGAATGAACGAACAGTATATAGTAGGAAGAAATCCCGTTTTAGAGCTATTAAAATCTGATAAGCAGGTAGATAAATTATATATACAAAAAGGAGATTTACATGGCTCAATCAATAAAATCATTGGGATTGCAAAATCTAGAAATATAATAATACAACAAGCGGATAAAGCAAAACTTGATTCTATGGCAAATGGTAATATACACCAAGGAGTAGCAGCATTGGTTACTGATTATGAATATTCCACCATAGATAAAATATTGGATAAGGCTAAAAGCAGAAACGAAGATCCCTTTATAATAATATTAGATGAAATAGAGGATACCCACAATCTAGGGGCAATTGTAAGAACAGCTGAATGTGCCGGGGTACATGGTATAATTATACCTAAAAGAAGAGCGGCAATGGTAAATCAAACAGTATACAAGACTTCAGCGGGTGCAGTTGAACATATGTTGATAGCAAATGTCAATAATATATCCTCTGCAATAGATGAATTAAAGAAAAATAGACTATGGATATATGGCGCGGATATGGGAGGAGAAGATTATTATTTTGATATTTCATTATTAGGACCTATAGCTTTGGTTATTGGGAATGAGGGAAAGGGTCTATCTAGGCTGGTTAAGGAAAAATGTGATTTTCTAATTAAAATTCCTATGGTAGGTAAGATTTCTTCTCTAAACGCTTCTGCAGCTGCTTCAATATTGATATATGAGGTAGTGAAACAGAACCATGAAAAAAGGAAATAAGCAAAAAGAATATTTATTTGTTGACGGATACAATATTATCAATGCATGGGAAAACTTAAAAAAAAAGGCATCCATAAGCCTTGAAGAATCGAGGTTGGAATTGTTAGAAATTTTAGCCGAGTATCACCATTACTCAGGCATTGAAATAATTGTCGTATTTGATGCTCATCTAGTTAAAGGGAATACAGGAACTAGGGATTGCTATAAAGGGGTTAAAATCATATATACAAAAGAAAATGAAACAGCCGATAATTATATCGAAAGAACTTTGGATTCAATCGGCAGGATAAAAAGGGTAAGGGTTGCTACATCAGATTGGATGGAACAACAACTTGTGCTGTCCCGTGGAGGCACACGAATATCAGCAAGAGAGTTGGAAGCGGAAATATATAATTGGAAGAACATGATAAAAAGAAAAAGCAAAAATAATAATCAGAAGAATGATTTACAAATAGGAAGTTTAGATGAAAAAACATTATACAAGCTTAAAGATTGGAATAAGTCAAATAATTGATCTTGACTAAATAGAGCCAATTTTCTATAATTAAAGTGGTTATAAAGATGGAGGGGTTCTAATGGTTTTTGAATTGTATGATGATAGCAATTTACCTAATTTTGAAACCATGGAAGATGAGGAGATAGTCCAAATGGCTAATTCTAATTGTCCTCTGGCTTTAGAATTTTTGATTAACAAATATAAGAATTTTGTACGTTCGAAAGCTAGGTCTTATTTTTTGATTGGGGCAGATAGAGACGACATTATTCAGGAAGGTATGATAGGTTTATTTAAAGCAATTAGAGATTATGATAGTGATAAGCTTACTTCCTTTAAATCATTTGCGGAAATATGTATTACAAGACAAATAATAACAGCAATTAAAACTGCAACCAGACAAAAACATATTCCGTTAAATTCGTATGTCTCATTAAATAAGCCGGTTTACGATGAGGAATCGGAAAGGACATTGATTGAGTTTATTTCCGGCAACAAAATAGAAGATCCAATGGAACTGTTTATTGGTAGGGAAGACATGGTGGTTATGGAAAATAAAATAGGTGAAATCTTAAGTAAACTTGAGATTGACGTGTTAATGTCATATATAGAAGGAAAAACCTATCAGGAGATTGCAACAGATTTAAACAGAGAAGTTAAAAGTGTGGATAATGCTCTTCAAAGAATAAAAAGAAAACTTGAAAGATTTTTTATAACTAATAAGAATATTCAACTTTAATATTTATTCTTATTGAGGACAGTAAGTATTGACATTATTAAGTATTAATAGTAAAATGTTTTACTATAAGCCCACGTAGCTCAGTAGGTAGAGCACTTGCATGGTAAGCAAGAGGTCACCGGTTCGATTCCGATCGTGGGCTCCAAATTCAAATTTTATAATAAGGTGCAAAGAGTGCCTTGATGAAATTTTTGTAGGTTTTGTACTTATGCAAAACCCTTATAAACTCTTGCTACAAGATACACCCGGATGAGTTTTCTTATACTAATATTAATTTTTAAGGAGGATATAAAGATGGGAAAAGCAAAATTTGAAAGAACTAAACCTCA